>JAABUP010002339.1_pt1 | contig 36896 bp, 52 predicted proteins | sample 5559201 | NCBI WGS metagenome assembly JAABUP01 (sample SAMN10711887, study PRJNA513373) | rock metagenome | isolation source: Antarctica rocks | place: Antarctica
TACCAAAGTATATGACTACTGGAGCAGCTCTAGGTAGCAAGCTCGACGAAACTTTCACAGACTGTAGCGACAATCTCGACGTCTCTGACCATCTGAGCAAAGACCTGAATACGGATCACGCCATTCGTACGCGTACCGTGGTACGGATGGCTAAGTCATAAGCTGACGTGGAAGAATTATCCACAGCCCTACCGAAGCATTATCTGCTGTCATACGTAGGAACAACACCATGGGTCCCGGAATTTGAGCGGGTGCACCGGCTTCCTGCACCGACGCAGCTAGGTTTACAGCACAGTCTCACCATGCTGTGCGCACAATACATACTCTGCAGGGGTGCATGTCATCACAGTGACCACGACAGTAAAGTTGCACATGCAGTGCACACCGCTGACCCTTCAGGCACCATTCGCACCATTTTGATGCCTGTTGTGCAATCCTTTTGAAAAAATGCGATGTATATTTTGGCTTCTTGCTCTATCGATGGTGCGTTCTGTCCCCATAGGTCAAACAGCGGACTCCAATCTAATATAAAGGCTCCCCCAGCGTTGGGCCGCCAGCGTTTGACAAAATTTGTCTCACTTTGTAAAGGCCTTTTCGGATTTCAAGTAGCAGATATCCTTAGTCAGAGTCCCCCTTGTTACTACTATGCTCGTGCTCTGCTTTTGGCAGCTTGGTGCAGCTGTTTTCGATACAAGTTTCGCAGCCCATGCAAGCTGCGTCGGCTACGGCTCTTCGTCCACAGCGAACAAGAACACTCAGCTGCCCGTTTATCTACGCCAGCCTTGCCCTGTAAGTGTCGCCGCTCAAACTTTTGATCAGACCTTCCACGCTAGCAGACCGGCTTTCCCGTCCTGTCGCGGGCCAGACTGCAGTCCACCTCGTGCTGCTGTGATGAACAGTACCACTGCGTCAAATGCTGAGTGCCTGCAGGCGCTTAGACGCCAACACAGTTGTGACAGACAAGCTCTTTCCAGACGTAGTCTCCGAGGCGTTGCGTCAACTGTTTGGGTACATCGGCGGATCTATACACACCGACTTTTTGTCTATCACACAGTCGTCAGCAACGCTCAGAGTCGATAAGAGGTCAGGCTACGTCACGTTGCGTCATCCTGTGTCTATGGGGGAACGTGCACCTGTACCAGTATTGCGCCAACCAACTCACGTCTGCTTCGCACAGAGACTGGAATAAGTTTTGGTCTGCATTGACGTTGCTGACCTCCTATAATGGCGTCAAGTGCACAATCGAGGTGACCTCTCCTGCTTATTTGGCGTCACCCTGGTGTGTAGTCCAAGGTGGAGGCGATAGGCAGTTGTGTGAGGTGCAGGTGCTAGCTCACAGCCCCTTTCTACAGTCGCTTGCAGCTGCCAGCTAACATCAGATCAGAAATTCTGCCACAGTACTGGCTGAGTCATACATAACAGCTACCTACAACAACTCTGCTGTGGCTCCTGTGCCAGCAACCCTGTGCCTTGCTTTCAAGCCCGATCCAACTCTGGCAATGGCAAGAGACGCGCATGACACAGACGTCACATCTCTACAAGATAAGGGGAGGACATCACCTGAGGAACAGCTCCCTCGCAGCTCAGCCAGAACTTTATCAGAGAATAGCCATGTCAGTCAGTGCTTTGCAATCAAGTCTGTTTCACTGGATACGGATCCTTTGCTTGCATCGCTGCCTGAAAGCAGCTCTCAGCCCAAATCAGTGTACAGAGCAAAGTTCATGACAGCATCGGTGGTGTTTGCCTGGTTCTGTAGCAACATAGGCCTCCTTCTGATGAACAAGTTTCTGTTGTCAAACTATGGCTTTAAACAGCCAGTGTTTCTGACGCTGTGTCACATGCTAGCTTGCGTCATTCTCAGCACAGCCTTCAGCAGTACACAGTACGTGCCCAAGAAGAGCATACAGTCCAGCAAACAGCTGATCAAGGTTTCTCTGTTGGCTGCTGTCTTCGCCATGTCTGTTGTATTGGGGAATGTGTCACTCAGATTCATCCCAGTCTCCTTCTCACAGGTGTGCTTTTGTATTGTCCACCATAGTGCATGCAGAATGATATGCAGAAGTGGCTTTGCATCTTCTGGTTGAGCGTGCTGCGAAACACAAGCATAGTCAGGTTTCATGCAAACATGCACCGCTATCACAACTGTATGCACTACAATTTATGTCTCAGGTGGTTCATGCGCACCAAGACATGATGTGGAAAAGTGTGCTTGATCTTTGCAGGCTATAGGTGCAACCACGCCGGCCTTCACTGCAGCACTGAGCCTGCTTCTGCTCAACAACCGCGAGACAGGTCGCACCTATGCAGCTCTGCTACCTGTCATCATTGGCATTGTCATAGCCACAGGAGCGGAGCCATCCTTCAATATGGCTGGCTTCTCAGCTTCTGTGATTGCCACAGCTGCTCGAGCCCTCAAGTCTGTTTTGCAGGTAGGCACCCCTGCTCAGATGTGTACATTAGGACTGCGTCTGAATTGTCCTGAACATTGCACATACACATTTCACATTTCAAGAGTTATGTGTCTCCAGCAGATGTTCATTTGCGAATTGAGGTGCTTTGGTACTGGTGCAGGGCATTCTGCTGACAGATCCCAATGAAAAGATGGACTCCATGAATTTGCTGCGCTACATGGCGCCCATTTCCTTTGGTTTCCTCATCCCAGCCACATTTTACTTGGAGCCAGGGGTCTTTGCACAAGTATCAGCAAGCCGCACAGACATCTTCTTTGTGGTTTTTCTTGCTCTCAATGCCTCGTTGGCATACTTTGTGAACCTGCTCAACTTCCTGGTCACCAAACACACAAGCGCTTTGACCCTTCAAGTGCTTGGCAATGGCAAGGGCGTGGCAGCTGTTGTGGTGTCTGTTATGGTCTTCAGGAATCCTGTCACATTTGCCAGTGTAGTAGGTTATCTGATCACTGTGTCAGGGGTCATGTCGTATATGGTTGCAAAGCGAAGTGCTGCAGCTGAAAAGAATGTCTTGCCACAGAAAGGAGTTGGGGCAGTCTAAGTCTTGACAGGGGGAATGTTGTAGGGTGAAATCCTGTATTGCGCATTAGATCCCCCTAAGTTTGTTGTACCCTGTTACAGGGGAGGCATTTTGGTGCCCACTGCTGTGTATTTCTATGTATCAGTTTTGACGAGATAGATGGGTAGATTCGAGGATTCGCTTTCAGTTTGGCAAGGTCCCTTGCACTTCGCTGTCAAACATGACGCTGTGTGCTTTGAGGGGACGATGGAGCTCTAGCAGCAGATTAGGCACGCGGTCGGTAACTTATTATTTATCTACGGTTGTTTCAAGATTGAGAGCAGTTGCACAGCAAAGTCTATTGTCTTGTCTGAATAGCAGTACCTGCTTTTCTTGTCAAAATGGAACTAACGATTTCCTTTCTAGGATGGTAACATCTGTACCTGAAAGATGCCGACAGATGCATGATGGTGCAATGAGCCACACAAGCATGCCTCAATGGCGCCACACACATCTCTGAGCACTTTGGTGTTGCTGAAGCAAAATAAGCTTTACATGAACTTGGGATAGTCTGTTCAGGAAGACAGATCAGTTTGAGACGTATCATTCGTTTGTGCGGGAAGCAAAACTAAACGGGTTGAAAAGGGCAAAAGCATGTGCCTATGCGTAGTCATCACCACGCTCCAAAACCGAAAAGTCGGATTTGGTGGAAAAGCCTAGCAACTGATTTCCCACTTTCTGGCCTTTGCTGGCTTTCCCCTTCTTGCCTTTGTTAGCCTTGGGCACTTTCTGGAATTTGGATGGATCGCTGGCAGCAGCAGCTGGAATTGGCGCTGCAGCACTAGAGCTGCCAAGAGAAGCTGCAGCTGAAACAGCTTTGGCCTTGCCCTTGTGACCGGCCAATTCTGCTGCCTTGCGCCTGCATGCAGAACAAGGAGTGAGCAAAAAGGAATCTGTAGATGCTGCACAGCAGGCCAAAGCACCATGCCCATCTGTGTATCTGACCCATACAGCACACCCACACATGTCGTGCTGCCTGCCATATACATGTTATGGCACAAGAGCTTGTATTTCAAAAGGTGACACAGCTGTGACTTACACGGCTGTCAGGCAGCAGTAAGGAAGCAAGCAAATTGACTTGGCCTACTGTTATGGGTGGAGATACCTGATGAACTCAGTGGCAAAGGCAGAGACATCCCCATTGCGCTCTATGTTGACCAGGCAGCCTTCCACAACCTCGCCATTGCTGGGTGTGTCCATCAGTACATCTAGCAGAATGCTGGGGTCATCAATGCGACCCTTTGACAGGCTACGGATCTTCTGAGAAGCCCATGTCTGAAAACCACACATTTGGTCAATTGATAGCTCTTTGGCACATTGCAACAAGACTGAAGTGCAAGTGGACGTTCCAAACACCAGCAGGAAAGGGGGATTCGTAGCAATCAAAGGGCTCAACTTGAGCAGACCACCTGATGCGCTTATTTTGTGACTCAGAAACGACTCAACTCTCAAATCAAAGGCCACCTGATTCATGGCTGCTTGCCACACACTTCCACACAGTATAACATGCATGCAACACCATAACATGCCATGCCAATGTAACAGAGGGGCTTTGGTGCAAGGCTGCACCTTGAACTCTGAGCTCATCTTGATGGTCTCTGGGGTGGCAGGGATGTCCTGGGGCATTGGCTTGTTTGGAGGGGGCCCGGGGGAGGTCTGAGGGGACTGCCACTGCTGACTGGCAGGAGGCCGCCCATTGGCTTGGCCGGCTGGCTTGGCCACAGCAGGCGCAGGAATACTACCATTGCCTGTGTCACACAACCTCTCAGATATGCTGAAAGAAAGTGCTGGAATCTGTACTAAGCTGGTTGACTGTTGTGCACTGGAAAATGGACAATTGCCAGGGCAGGAATTGAACGCTGTACAGACTTGCAACCATCTGGTTCAGCAGATGATTCAACCTTGATGTTCTGTCGAGTAATAATGGCAATGGCATGCATGCCACTACTCGTCTTGTGATCTTGGGGTGCCCTGCTCTTCAAATGGGGTACAGAGCTGCAGCCCAGCTGTAAGCAGAGAAGGCAAGGCAGGTGACAACAAAGGGAGCTTTAAGCTGACAAGGAAATTTGCAGAGGAGCAGCATACCACGCTGGCCTGCAGCAGGTCCATAGTCCCAGAACATGCCATCATCATCATTGCTGAGGGCGCGCTGCAAGGAGGCAGCAGTGCGCAGGGCCATGGAGGGGGCGGGCCCTGCTGCGGCCTGCTTGGGCTTCTTGTCCTCCTTGATCTCCTGACGGGCTGCTGCCGCTGCTCGCCGCTGCTCCTCCATCTGCTCACGCTTCACCTCCTGCATGCACAACCCAACATGAACATGTATACACTGAAAGAGGTTGTACATGTTTGCAGGCACAGAGTCTGACAGAAACTATGGCAGAAGGACAGCTGTAGTGATGCAACCTCACATGAACATTGTGTGCACTGAAAGAGATTGTACATGTTGCGAGTGTTGTGGGCAACAGAGTGAAAGAAGCAACATCAGGATGCACCCCCACATGAATGTCATACGCATTGAGAGAGATTGGACATGTCGCAGGCTGAGTTTCAAACTGAGACTAAGGCAAAGGGACAGCTGTAGTGATGCAGCCAGAGGACAATGAATGCAGTGTTGTCCAGCTTGCTCGGGCAAAATTTACAATGGCAGTGGCATATAAGCAGTAGAGGCTATGCAGAAGAGAAGCTAATGCCACTTGACTATACAGAATAGCCAAAGCAGATTTGGACCAGGAATGCATCTGTCCAACATTCATCTGCTCCATGGCAACTTTTGACAGCGGCCAATTTCAAAGTCATCTTTGTGCACTCCTTGAACACAAGCGTCCACTAGTCTGATTGCTGGACTGTACACACCTGGGCGGTCTTCTTCTTCTCTTCCTTGGCAGGTGCTGGCTTCCTGGGGGGTGGGGGAGGGGGCTGTGTGAAGTGCTCCTGATGGTAGCCAGAGTCTCCACCCTCCAGGTCTGAGGCAGACTCCTCCTGATGCCTGCCTGCAGCAGCCGCCCAGGGGGCCATCTTGGGGGCCACCAATGCCTGGGCCTCCCCCACAAAGCTGTCCCTGCAGGCAAGGCATTACAGACATGACTACAAGCATTTACACTTGAGAAAACCTCCTGGAACACCTTCATGCATAGGCCAGCGCAGGAGCGAGCCTTCACTGAACAGGTGTCAAGCAAACGGCATGCCTACCAGGAGCAAAGGTGCAGGATGCTGGTGTACTTGACGCAGGGTAGGGCTAAAATGCATGTGCACGTGCTGTCAAGTAAGTAGCAACCAGGCTCAGGCACATGAGCTCTTGAAAGTGCTCCCACACAACCAGACAGATCTGCCTCAGCTCAGTGCAAATAAGAAGTTGCAGGCCATGCAAGTCTGTGACATACCTGAGAGAGAAGCCTCCCTGAGCCTGATCAGGCTGCTGCTGCTGCTGCTGAGTTTGCTGCTGTCTGGCCTCACTCCTGCGTGCGCGCTCTTCCTCTTCCTGGATCTCCTTCAAAGTTTGCACATGACCTGGAAGCAGAAAGTGAAACAAGTATGAAGCAATCTGTGCCATGGACGATGCATGCCACTCACAGGCACACAACAACCCTCTTTGCATTTGCACTTGTAAAAATAGTGTGTTTACACAGAACATTGCAGACTAGCGTCTTTGGCATTCATGCAGTGCAAATCTGTAAGCTTCTGCATGAACGCTGAGGCAGACCACAATACTAACAAGCCCATGTTCGATCTTTTAGGCTCATGTTGATTGAACCCTAAACAGCAGTGTTCAGGTACTGTAGCTGGAGTGCAAAGCATAAGATTGCCCGCCTGAACCCTACACAGCGTTTTTCTCTAGACCGCAAACACCGAAACCTATTGCACATCTAGTCCCAGTGTATGTGGGTGTATGGGAATGTAAGGATTATTGCATTACTTTATTACTGACAAAGCCAAGACATGATGTGTCAGTATGACAAAGAAAACAATCAAGTGTGTAATCTCCTAGCTGTGTACCCAACAAACTTATCATGTTGCACTTGATTATCAAAGAAATCTTTGCATTCTTTGGGTATATTGCAGAAGCACACATGACACAGATTGTAAGCTAGATTGAGAAATGAAAGCAAAGCAAAGCAAACTGGAGCTGTGATGTATATATACCTCTGGAAGCTGTTGGGGATGCTGCAACACGTGCCCATCCACTAGCACGGTTGGCACCAGGAGCAGCAGTCTTGACATCAGTGCTGGCAGGCTGTGCAGCCCGGGCAGCTGCAGCCTTAGCCTCCTCCTCCCTCAAGATGTCATGCAGGTTGCCTCCAGCTGCACACCACACACTCACGTTACTTACCGTCAGAAAGGTGAGTGGGTTTTTCTTGATCACGAATTTCATTGGACTCATGGTACACTGCCAAGTTGCACACTAAAAATCCTAATCACTCTGTTCTTATTCAGGGCTGGGATGTAGGTGCATCATTGCAGACCAGATTGCCATTGACTGACAGCACTAGCAAGCAGTCCTAGATGTCTCAGGCGGGCCGGGATGCAGCAATTGAGACAAGACATAGCCCACCTGGCACAGGCGGCTTTGCTGCGCCCCATGGAGCCTTTGTCTCAGCCTTTTTGGGGCTAGCAGGGGCCTCAGATGGCAGACCCCAGTCAGGCAACTGCTGCTGCTCCTGCTGCCGCTGCTGCTGCTGCTCAAGCTGCACCCCTGCCAGAGATGGGGGAGCCTGCTCAGGCATTGCCCATGCAGGGGTGGGGGCAGCAGCTGGCTGGGGGGTCGGGCCAGGGGCTGCCTTCTTCGGTGCAGCTACCTTGCGCTTGGGTCGCGCAGCGACTGGCTCAGGTTCCTGTTGGACAGGCTGCAACACAGCAGGAGGGTGGGGTGGGGCACCAGGTGATTCTGGAGCCTTGCTGGTGGGGTGTGAGGCCTGGAGGGGGCTGGACAGTGGCTGATGTTGCTGCTGTGGCAAAGCCTGCTGGAGCAGCCTCTGGAAATCTGACAGGGCACCCTGCTGAGGCTGTTGAGGTTGCTGCTGCTGCTGCTCAGGCCTCTTCAGGCCACCAAAGAGCTGTGCAGTGCTCTGTGCATGCTGCTGCCCACCCTGAAACAAAACACAAAGTACATCATTTTGCACAGAGGAATGCAGGGAATTGGGTCATTGCGCCATCATGGTAACACATCAGTGCAGCAGACTGTTTTGTGGGTGACATGCTGTTGTCAAGTATGAGTTGCAAACATCAGCAACACCATCTGCAGAAGTTCTTGCTCATGCACAAGTTGTTTCTAGACCAGGTGTGTGAACTGCATGCACTTATCAGACAAAACAACTCACCCAGAGAGAGGTTTGCTGGTGCTGCTGTTGCTGCTGCTGAGGCTGCATGCCCAGCCCAGCTGCGCCATGGTTGAGGTGGTCCAGACTGGCTTGTGGGTGGGAAGCAAATGGCTGTGAGAACACAGAGTGTGACCGGTGTGCAGCATGATTGGAGGCAGAAGTCAGGAAAGCAGGCAATGCATGCTGCTGAGGTGGATCATGCCGCATGGGCTGGTTGAATGGCCTGCTGGCAAAAGGGTCGTGAGGCGCTAAGCCAGAGCCAACAGGTCCCAGGATTGGGTTGCTGTTGTCAAAGGGCCCTGAGGCTGCATTGCCAGTCTGAGCCTGGTGACCCCAGGGGGCTGCAGCAGACAGCCCCTGCTGCAGGCCTGTGAACTGAAGTGGGTCTTGGCCTGGGGTTGGCTGGGAAGTGCTTGCACCAGAATGCCCCCTGGTCAGCATATGAATGAGGTCCATGCCTACAGGCTCTGCAGCAGGGCGAGCAGGCTCAGGTACTGATGTTCTGTTGGAGCCAGTCTCTAGTTCATCCAGCCTTGCACTGCTGGCACTGTTGGGACCCATGTATGAAGCGGAGTTTGAGCCTGCTGTGGTAAGTGTGTAAGTTCTGTTGATGTCCGCCTGAGACTGTGGCTGCTGCTGTTGCTGCTGCTGATGGCCAGAGGCAGCGTTCCTGAGGGGTTGCTGCTCAACAGGAGGCTGCTGTGCAGGTGTGGCTGGCTGAGTGGAAGCAGGCATGCTGGGCTGAGGCTCCTGCCTGGCAAAGCCAGGTGGTGCAGCTGCAGCCCATACCTTGATCTGAGCGGCCAGGGGCTTGAAGTCTGCTTGGGGGTTGCTGGCATGCCTGATAGGTAAGTCAGCAGGAAAGAATCCTCCCTCAAACCAGTCCAGGATGTCTGCCTTGCTGAATGGACCCTGAACCTGCCAGTTGGGATCCCTGTACACCCAAGCGTCCTGGACATGCTCACTTGATATGGAAGGTTCATGGGCAGCACTTGCACTACTGCCTGCTGCTACTGCTGCTGTCGCAAATGGGGATGCTGTTGGCTGCTGGGAGTCTGCTGCTCCCTGTGCAATTGAAGTAGAGGGTGTGGGGCTTGCAGCACTGGACTGCTGCTGATGAGCTGACTGGGGACATGAATGTGTTTCAGCAGAGGCAGTGTTTGCTGCCTTCTGAGCAGGTGGCAGCTTGGAATCAGCAGAAGGAGTTTGAGCCTGCTGAGCTGGTGTGTCAGGTGCAGAGAGTCTATCTCCTTCAGGAAGTTTGTTGTGGTTGCCATGTAAAACCTCCATCACTGTTGGCTGACCGCTGACAGCAAACAGCGAGGGCTCGTCCCTGTTGACTCCTGCTGGCAGTGCTAGAGCATGCTTGGCCTCGAGCTGGCTGAAAACAGCAAGCATCTTGCTGCTGGGATACTTAGCCTTGCTGCCCAGGGATTGAGATGGATCATGCTTGGAGGGCTGCCTGCCTACTGCATATGAGTCATCACCAACTACAGGTGGGTGTGGATGGTGAGCACCCCATCTGTTGTCAGCACCAGGAGCATGAGCAGGCCCTGTAACATGACAACACACCCTATATATTTACGCTGCATTTTCTTGAAAGCAGCCTCAGGAATGCTTGATACCACCTTTTTCTATGATTTTCATGCATGGCTGCAGACAGGTGCAATTGCGTACAGTATATGTTGTTGATGTCACAGCATCTGTGATAATGCGAAGCCGGGTAGCAGACAAAGGCCCTGAGATGGGCTACCTGGTATGGATCGACCACGCCCGATGGCAAAGCCTCTGCCTCGGCCAGCTGGCACAGGGTCACCCCTGGGTTCCATAAAGGCATGCCCACCAGGAGGGCCAAAGCTAGGGACATCACGTGGCCCGGCGCCAGGACTGTGACCAAAGCCAGCTGCATGAACAAGGTTAATAGTGAGCGACTGAGCATTGAGCAACCTCTATGCAGATTTTGATGTTGATGACAAGAATGTAGCTGCAGGTGCAGGATCCATCATTGGTGAGCAGGAGTCTTATTGGATTTCAGCTGTCACAGCAAACAACAAGGCACAAATTGCACTGCATGGCATGTCCTGTCACATCAGAGCTAAAGCCAAGGCAGACTGAAGGTCTGTCAGTTGGTTTGACACAGTGCTTGACAATGTGGGACTGACCATGTGGAGGGCGCCATTTGTCATCATGAGGCATGTGCGGCTCCTTTGGAACCCCTGCAAAAGCATGCCAGATGCTTGTAGAACACACCCACATTGGGGTAGCAGAACACACTCACAATGGGCCAGAGACAGAGCACATCCCAAGCAAACATGCCCCCATGCAACTTGAGCCACGAGCATAAAGCCAGCAATTGCCGAACCACAGTAACTGTTGGCACCAAGGGGCTTGCCTTCAAAGCCTCCCCATTTCTCCCACTTGTCTCTTGCCTCACGTGGCCTAGTCTCAGGAGCAATGGGACCACCCCACCTATCAGGGTGTTGATGACGCTCTGGGCCAGGAGCCCCCCAGCGGGGAGGGGTGGGACCAGGGGGACCCCGTCCTCTGCCTCTGCCAGCGTCGCCACCCCATCTTTCCACAGGACTGCCAGCTGCAATCATGTCATCCTTTGAGATTTGCACATGCAGTAATTTCTGCCATGCGGGTGTACACTAACCAATGCAGAATATCAGCATTGGGTTGTCAAAGTGATCCTGCCACTTGGGCGTTTTTGTACACCAAACAAACCACATGGGTGAGACTGCAACATTGCACAGGCTCAAGACGTACAGCACCATACAGTGTCACAGCCCTGAATACTACTGAGCACACTGCGACTTACTGCTCAGCCTGGCGTGCACGTTATGAGCATCAATGTCAGCCAAGCAGTATTCCATACCTAGTGCTGGAATATCTGCTAGAGGGCGTTGAGGACCATTGTCAGCCCGACGTACACCATCGTGCTCAGCTACACCCCACCTGTAACCACAATTATGCAGTCAGCTTTCCATACTCAAGCCTGCCCAGGGGCAATAGCACCTTTCAGGAAAAACTCTCACCTGGCATCAGGTCGACGAGGTCCAATTTGTCGCTCGTCTTCTCTCCATCGAGGTCGCACAGCAGCATCTATTGGGGCCCTCAATCCTTGCAGACCTCCACCGCCGCCCGTCCAGCTATCCCCACCTTTGTCATCCTGACCACGCCAGGGTCTGTCCTCAGCCTGTCGAGACTTTGCTTGTGGAGTACGGCCTCCTTCCTGCGATTACACACACAAGCAAGTCAACGTGCGTCCGGAACCAAACAAGAAGCACGGCAACAAGTTAGAATGCACACTGGCAGGGCTTACCAGCAAAGCAGCTCCTTTGCCATCATGACTCCACTGCGGAGCAAGGGTGGGACCAAACAGATCTTCAGGCAGGTCTTCAGCAAGACGAGAGCCACCTGCAGCAGCAGCAAGGTTAAGCTTCAAAAGCCATGTATGTCTCAGATCACTGGAGTAGAACGGCAGCCTCACCTGGAGGGGTTGTCATGCTGCAGAATCAGTGTTATACAAACAAGGAAGTCGAGTGAGTGCGAAGGCTGGCAGGAAGGTTGTGAGCGTTTAAGGTCTTGGCTTCAGGAATCCAGCTCTGCACTATTGCGGCAGTTTCAGGCCTGTGTTAGATTCCCACATTGCACATTGTGACTTTACCACTTTGGTTAATTTCCTGCGAGCATCGCGGCTTGTTTGTCTGCAACAATACCCACAACGTGATCTGAAGGTGTGTCATACAAGATGGAGCTTTGTGGTTGACGCGGGCCGTTCTTTCGGGGTGTTTGCACATAAGAGCTACTGGCACTATGATCAGTCAAGCAGACATACAGTCCTTGAAGGACTATGTCAAAGGTCCCAGCAGCCAAAACCAGGCTGACAGCACGGTTCGGCTGCAAGTTACACATAGCAACCTGAAAGCGCATTTTATGGAGATCAGGCTGGATCTTCACGTGAGCACACACCAACCTTCAGCTCTCTAGCTGGCATATCATGGGATGACATTGACAGACATGTGCAGATGAGCGTGGGATCTGTTAAGCAGAAGCTTATGAGTCATACAGGCAGCAGCCCAGGTAGCATGCAGTTGCAGCTTAAAGACGAGACTGGCAGACTGCTGAGTCAGATGTCAGAGGACAGTCGCCTGTTGGGTTTCTACTCTCCTTACGATGGGTAAGCTTTCTGCAATTGGACTTGCTCCTGACCAGACATGGACGCTAGTCAGGCCATCTTTGTGTTTTGGCTCAGCAGGTAGCTGAATGACACAGCCACCTGCTGCAGCTGCAATTGCTTCACAGGTGCATTATACATGTCATAGACACAGATGCCAGCTCCAAATCTGCAGCAGGCTGGCTTGAAGACACAAGCAAGGTCCAGAAGTATGTCATGTCTGATGAAGACTATGCAAAGAGGGAGGACACATACAAGCAGTATAAGCTGATGAAGCAGAAGGTAGGCAACTTACTGAGAGCTTGTCAAAGGTGTACATGGTCTTTCGAATTGCCTGTTACTCATGTAGCGGATGAAATGCAGGAGGACCCAGAATGGACAGCAGAGAAGGAGTTGTGCATGCGCAAGGGCATCCCGTACCAAGCACCAAAGCAGAGTGCCAAGGTAACACGGCTGTGCCAACTGACCACGCCTGTACATGCTGTTCAGCATATGCTATGCTAAACTTCCTGCGAGCATGTGAACTGGGTTTGCACTGCAGATAGAGGATGATGATTACATGTCGTCAGAAGCAGCATCACTGAAGCCTGGCAGCAGGTGTGAAGTCAACCCCGGCGGCAAAAGAGGGCTCATACGGTGAGCACTCAGCACACGAAGATCAATGGCCCATCAGTTGGGCTGTGACAACTCACAGTGTCGTTTGATGTACAGGCATGTTGGCAGATGTCAGAATCTGCCAAAGGGGTACTGGGTAGGGGTTCAGTACGATGAGCCTGTGGGCAAGAACAACGGGACAGTCAAGGGTGTTCAGTACTTTGACTGCTTGGATGGATATGGCGCTTTTGTGCGGCCAGACATGGTCACAGCTGGTGACTTTCCGCCAGTGGATGATTTGTTTTCTGATGAAGATGAAATCTAAATGATGGCATTTGCACAGCAGATGAGATCACTAACAGGGGTCAGACGCTGCTTGTGTTGTGCATGGCAGCGTGTGAATTCCAGCCAGTACGGGCTGGTTAAATGAATCCTAAATTATGCAAATGTGTGCCTTGCAATCGCACACTATGTAGCTTTATTGGTCAAGCGTGGTTCAGCTGCAGGACACAATTTGTTGAACACACAAAGTGCATCAGCAATCCCATGCAAACAATAAGACCGGATCCTCTGTTCACAACCTCAAAAATTGTACAGCTTTGATAGATGCATGCTGCACTTTACCTGTGTACAGTTGACCTGTACAGGAGCCATGACGTTTACGTTGTACATTGTTGGAGATAAGAGTTGCTAGTAGTTGCGTGTGTTACAAGGTCAGCATGTTCAGGGACATGTGCAGCAGCCTACACAATTAAGCAAATCGAAGAATGCTGGGTGGCTTAAGCATTGTGAGCCACCAGTCAGTGCTGCGTTCAGTGTCATATAATCAAGCAGGGCAATGTTAAATCATTTACGTTGCATATCAGTAACCATGCCCTCATCTACCTAGCAATGAAATCGATTTATTTTGCGATGACTCAGGCATTGAGCTGCCTTCAGTAGCATCAATGCTTGCCATAAGTCAGTGCAGTAGGAAATAGAATACTCGATAGAAGAAAGAATGCTCTCGAAGGCTTCTGGCTATCTTTTTGTCCTTGACCTGGATGTGCTGAGGAGTGTACTGAGGGATGGTCTTTAGCAGCTCCCAGGATGAGATAGTGGAACTCTTGCACAGGCTGGCAAAGCGGGCTCGCGACTGCTGCAAGCTCTCTCCACCCACAACAGGAGATGTGAAGATGAGTGACCACTAGGCTGCCAAAGCTGACACAGGACGACAAAAACAGCTCCCAACAGATAACAAACCACAAAGCGTAGCCAAGGCCAGATCTGAGAATGCCCCAAGCACCTGTGCCAGAGGAAATATCTATACGCAATTTCCTGAGTCAGCAGTTGTGCATTGCAGAGAGGATACAGTTGCATCACCAATGTATGAACAGGGTTTTGTATGCTGGCAAGGCCTGTTTGCGCAACCTTTAAGCTGATGGCGCTCTGCATAGCTGACAACAGCATATGCGCAAAGGACAGCATTTCTATCTGTGACACAGGCTACAGGCGATGGCAATTGATTGTGAGCTTACCCACAACTGCTTCCTTCAAGGACTCATCGCATGACGGTGCTTCACAGGCTGTTTGTGATACAACCTGCCGCCACAGAGACTTCTCCTCATCCACAGATGCCTCACTCTCTGCATCTGAGGCAGCCTGACCATTGATACCACCGTTTGCATGACCATGTGCATGACCATTGATGTGACCATTGGTGTGACCATTGGTGTGACCATTCATCTGACCAGGCTGCACTAGATCAGCCAGCTGCTCCTTTGTGAGCTTGTCATTGTCCTTCAGCCAGGTCAAGGTGTCTGTGAAGCCCAAGGCAAACAGCATGTCCAGCTTGTCTGGCGTTGGAGGGTATGCTGCCCACCTGTCAAGACAAGCAGGCCAATCTTAGCTACAAGTTTACATGGCTGAGGGTGTGTTTCAGATTAGAACAAAAGGAGTTTTTGATTTTTGGTCCAACAATACCTCATCTAACCAAATGTACTGGTTTCAGATAGTCATGCACATCTGTTCAACATGAAATATGGCAGGTCATGCAGCATGTTTACCTGGTAAAGCTTGGATGCAAGCAAAGTAGAGTTGCAACACTCTGCAACTTCAGTGACAGTCCTTCGGAAGCATTGACTCAGAGGATGCTGTCAAACATCGTGCAGCTCAAAAGCCCATGTGTGTAGCAGACAAGCTTGCAGCATACCATGGAGGAATCCATCTGCTGGGTTTGATATCAGCTCTAGACATGTAGAAGGGGCAAACACTGATGGCATCCTCATTGTGCATGGTCAAAAAGTTGCCGCCAACAAGCATTGCCTACACACAAGCACACCATGCCTTGATGATGGGTTTCAAGCATGCATGCTTTCAGACTTCTCAAGACCTATGCACAGGCTGCTTGAGACACACCATGTCACCACCATTGCATTGCTGACCTTTGATGTCTGGGAAAACGTCCTAGACACACAGCTGGCATACATACATAAGACCGCTGCTGTGCACGCAAGAGGCCTGAGCAGTCATGAATGCAACATGCATTGCACACGTGACCTTCCTTCCTGATCCTGATCTGTCCCATGTGAACAACTGTGACAGTGCACCTCGCAATCGCTGATCAATTGTGGTACTGAAAGACCTCTCTGCATTTTATACAGGTAGGCTGCCCACCTTCAGAATTTGAAAGTCTGAAAATGCACCATCCATTGCATAGCCATGTGCTGGCAAATGCAAGGGTGGTGGGACAATACAAGCTGAAGCAAGAACAGCATCTCTGACTTCTTCATTGGACCCAAATGTTTTGACACGCACATTGCGGAACCAAGGCAAAGTAGTCACTGACACTTCAAGGTTTCCTGTCAACTGAGGGCCTGCAGGACATGCCTCACATTAGTCAGGAATCTTGCTGTATGTTATCTGCAATTGTGATAGCTGTGTATGACTTTTACAATCAGTACATGCATCTGCAGTGCAGACAGCTGTGACATGTCAGTAGAAGGACTGCAGGAGCAGAGGCTTACCTGCATTTGCTGGGGTGAAGTTTGCTATGGCACCTGCCACATACTCTCGGATTTTTGTGGCATTTACCAATCCAGAGCGTGCTCTCATGGCGCACTCCTTGATGTATTCGATTGTCTCCTCGATGGGGGCGTCAAGAAACAGGTATGTGCCTGTCAAAGCAACAACAGTTCAGGGCTAAAACTTTCGGGCCACTGGGCAAACAGGCAGCAACAAGGACACAACTGCGCATGCTCCGCCTGATGAACCGACAACGTACACATCCCTACAAGCCATCGAGACAGCAGTTGGACCTGTAAGCTCGCTGGTCAAGGTAGAACACTATACTGACACTTAAGATACTCACTTGTTCAGCCCGTGTTGCTTCAGGCATTTGATGACACCAAAGAAGTACACAAAGAGCCAGCCTGAGGAGCTGAAGGTCCAGGCTTGACGACCTTGGCGATTACAAGGAGCTGTGTCAACACGCGCTTTCCTTTTAGCTCCAGATGAGGAGAGGCTAGGAAGTCCACGCATATGGAGCCGTTACAGAGTTCAAGGACTTCACTCGCTGCCTGACGGTCGGTACATCCATTCAGTGCGGTGGAAGATCACTCGTTTTTGCGCACAGTGAGCAATATCGATGCCTAACCGAAGTCTAGAGCGAAGTTGCCGGGACTTACGGTGCGTCGACGTCTGACGGTCTATGTTACGAGTACACCCAGAACTGGGTTTTAGCCTTTGAGATTTCCCGCAAACACTGGGAAGAAATTGCCACGCGTCTCTCCTGTTCATCTCTGAGGTGACTATCGTGAGCATGGCCACAGTCACTGATCTGAGAAGCATCTGCAAAGTGTAGGTTGTGTGCATGTCTGGTATTTGTATTGGCCTGGTTTCGTTTGGCTGTCAAAGCAATATGAACGGAGCAACATGCAGGTGTCAACAGCAGTGGTCAAAGTACACCTGTCCCCGTTGTAATCTACAATACTGCTCATTGGAGTGTTATAGGAAGCACGGGCAGCAGTGTACAGAGACCTTCTATAGGTATGACTTCGCTTGGGTGTCATCTGCGGACAGCAGATTAACCCGACGTGATGGACAGCAGAAGAGAGTGTGTCTGCGCCTTCAGGGACAATGTTACAGCGCATTTGGAGAGCGCACAGACATCTGACAGTGAGCGACAGCACATACTGTCAATTTTGCAAAGGTTTCAGCAGGATGACGACTCAGACCATGCTGCACACCAAAGTTCAAACGCAGATTCTGAGCAAGATGATGACAACGAGTTGGCAATCTCAGAGGCCCTTCTGCAGAAGCTATCCCTTTCAGTACGTTTTCCATTACAGCAGCAGTGCTCACTTCAGCTGAAGCACGCTTTTTCCAGCCAATCTTCACTGCTTATTCATCTCCAGACCACCGGTCATGTTTCCTGCTTTTCTCACGCATCTTTCCTGCTTTCCTAGATAGTGTGCTGCGCGCTCATTCATGAGTTGCATGTTCAGGTGCAGCGCATGCTGCGACTAGTCTGTCATTTCCTTCAGAATCTTCACCAAGTTTGCTCCACACGTGCAGGAAGGCCAAGAAGACCTTGACATCAATGAAGAAGATTTGACAGCTGATGAGTTGCAAGCATTCAAGCGTGCTGTTGCCAGCGGCAGACTGAATAACATGGTGCAGATCTGGACGCCCTGGTGGAACCTGCCAGAAGCTGGGACAGTGCAGCTTTCAGCATCTGGCACCCACAGGGTGTCTGTCCAGGATCAAGAGAGTGGTACAGCTTCAGGATCAAATTTGCCAGCTTGATCCCTCCTGACGCTAAATATATGTCCACAAATGCGCTGTCTGGCGCCCTGTTGGAGCTGGTGCAAGTCTGTCTGTGACATAAGCTTCTGGAGCTTCTGACATGACGCATGGTACCAAGTGGTATTGTGTCATTCCCAGCAGTACATCTTTTGCCATGCGGTTCTGCTCACTCTTGTCATGCTAATGCCGAGCTGACTGCACTTGTGCAAGTATTGACAGGAGGTAGCGTTCTGCAGCAAGACAAGAGCAAGACTCACATGACTGGCACTGTCGAGTCCTGTGCCTTGTGTGTCACTGTCCAGCATGTGTTGTGTTGTGGCATGCAGGTGGTGCAGCTACAACAGTATCTGGTCTCCCTGCTGCTCCAAGCCAGCCTCTGCCACTGTTGGCATCCCTCACCAAAGTTCCTGCATCACCCTTGCTGCAGTGGCAGCTGCTGGACATTTTATACACATACTGTTTTGTAATGCGCCTGTATAATGGAGATTACAGCAGTGACCCTCAGGTATGGTGCCCAGCTATGAAACCTGCTGCTGGCAAGTCCTGGATACATACAGTGATGCTGCATTGCCCAACTATATGACTGCATGCATGGTACTCACTGTGGTTCAACACTTTCATTGTCTTGTGTTCAAGACATTTGCATGTCACACCAGGCATATAGTTCTGAGGCAAGTGCCGTATCCAGCTCATCAGTTTCTCCTGGCAACCTTTGCTGCAAAACAGGCACTGTCTTTTCAGGAAGCTGCCATGACTGTATTGCAAGTCTCGAGTACCTTGGAAGCAGCCTCCAGCTCATCTGCATCCAAGCTGAAGCAGCAGCAAATCGGTTTGGCTGGGGCACAGGCAGCGCCGCTGGCCCCACCTGTTTCAGCTTCAGAAGCGCTGCTGCAGTGTGCTGAGAGGGTGTGTAGCCCAGCTGTTGCAGGCTTCTTTGGGCACTCTACAGCTATAGGATTGCTGCAGGATGTGGCATCAATAGTGCAGCATGGGAAGTCCGTCGTGATACTGGTACTGAATGATTTGCGCAATTTATTTGCTGCCAGTCAGGATGTAAGTGGGAATGGCAGACAGCCAGCAAGCATGGACAGAACTTCTGATGTGCGACACACACAGGTCCGCACACCAGGTCACAATCGCGTATTTGGTAACAGCCACAAAGACTCTGCTGTAGCTAAAAAGCAGGTCAGAAGTGTGTTACGCAAGCTCCATTTTCTGCTATCATGGACAAATGAACTGTCATCAAGCGTTTATAATGAATTGCTGCAGTCTGTTGTTGCAGAGATAGAGCAGCATGCCTCTGTACAGCCTGAATCTCATAGCTCAGATCAGATTAAATTAGATCCATTTGTGCAGTCAACATTAACAAATCGAGCTGCTCTGTTACAGAAGTCCTTGGTCATTGAAGAGATATGACAATGTGAAAACGATTGTCACATCGCATTCGAGTACCAAATTGTTTGCTATAAATTCAGATTGCATTGTTGGCAATCTTCTATGCAACGCATAACTTTGATGGCACTGTTTTTTTAAGGGAAATGCGAAAGATGAGTGTGACTATGCGTTCATTTGCACATTGCTATAGCATGATGAAATTCCAAGAGCTGAGTGAAATTTGAAACAGCTAGATAAGGTGCCTCTCAGCCGAATGCTTGGATAGTCCATGTCTTGTAGTCACTCATAAATCTTGCAACAAACGCTTCCAGATGGAAAATTGCCTTTTGACCTTCCTGCATACAATTACTTTATTTGACACAAGAAATCTTGACAGAAGCAATACCATCATTGCACACACAATGTGAACATAGCTCAGCATAGTCACACACACTTGGGGCTGCAGCCTTTGAGACACCAAACCCATTACTGGCATCATGCACATGCCAGAGTAAGCAACGACAGGACTCTGCACAAGAGCCAATGTTTCTCAGATGCCATGCATGTGTGCATGTATGTACAGTAAGAAAACTTTCACCACAGTGGCAACCTGCCTGCAAGCGGTGCTCAAAGAAAGCTGCACTGTCTGCAACTTTGTGCTTGAGCTCATCATCCAGTTTGCGTACAAGCTCCAGCATGAGCTTCTTGAGGATGAGCTCAGGAGGGATGCAGTTCACCAGCAGCTCATACATCTTGCCTCTGACTGCAAATAAGCGCTTGGGAGTCTGCTCAGCAAGGATGTCATTGGCAATTTCCTGCAGTATGTGAGCAACTTAAGACTGGTGCTGTGTGAAGAAGATCCCAGAATGTCGAAGGGACTCAGAACCTGAAAGCCAGTGGTGTAGCAAGCTCAAGCACTACAATCACTGCTACTTGAGAGACACTTCAGCCATACTGGATTTAGTCACCAGAAGGAGAGACACTTACGCACATTTCAACAGCAGCTGACATGTGAAACTGACTCAGCGATAACACAAGCATACACTACAGAAGCCCGCTTTCTTTGAGCATGAAGTGAACCTGGACATACAGCTCCCAGTCGGTCATCTGTACTGCCTGATTGTCTTTGAAGGGATACTGTGTCATGTGGCAGGTCTCAAAGCACAGCAGTGCCCGCCGCAAGTTCCTTTCTGAGGTCTGAGCAATGCGCTGGCGCAGAGGGTCTGGCAACTGCAAGCCTTCCTTCTGTGCAACGTGAGAGAGCATGTCCTCTACTTGGGGGTAGGTGGGCGCTGCCACACGGATGCACAGACACCTGCTCCTCACTGGCTCAATAACCTGCACAGGTCATGTCATTACCCTCACCGCCGCACATTGTACTGGTCCCTCAAAAAGTGTGATGAGCGTGGTGCTGACCGACAAGCTGCTGAGTTGAGGAGCCAAGCAGAAATGCAGATCAGGCGTGCACACTGAGAGAAGCTCCCTTACTTGGGCAGGCTATCATGACACAGCCAGTGATTGTTGCAGAACAAGACTCGTGAGGGAGGGCAGGGCAGGACTGCCTGCTGCATCCCTGCATCACCTGTTTGGCTTGCAAGCATTAGAGTGCAGTGCTGCAGGGGTAGTGGGTGGGAGCTGCTGCTAACCTTTGAGACGTTGTTGCAACAGAGGACCAGGCGGCAGCTGGCACTGTACTTCTCCATGGTACGGCGCAAGCTGTGTTGAGCCTGGGCACTGAGCCGGTCTGTCTCGTTCAGCACTAACATCTTGAACCCTTTCTGCCCTTTCATATTGATGGGCCGGCTCTTGGCCATGTCCTGCATGTAGGGCCCTTCAAGCTCTTTTCAATGAAAGGCATACACAAGGCAGACACCTCAATATGTCTTCACATGTCGCAAGCAGCAATGATTTTGCAGAACAGGAAGTTATGCTTTATTGGACATGCTGGGTGTGAAGCAGTGCATTGGTGGCTGCACACACAGGTCCATGCTGGAAACCCCCAAGGTGACACGTCTGCTGGATCTTAAACGTTTTCAAGATGAAGACAGCAGCTGCAGTTGGCATTGTTGGACGGGCAGAGCCACACACAGTGACTATGCATCGTGTGGTGTTGCATGTGCCAAAGTATCTTTTGACTGACCTTGAGGATCTCTTGTACCACATATCTGTCGTTGTTGCCAACATCACTAGGGTTCATTTCAACATGATGATTGCTGGACACCAATGTCAGCTCCACTTCTAGCACACGAGTTGGCAGCTGCACACATGTCAGGTCGTCTTGATGACTACATAACATCAAAGATGCAGAATAGAAAGATGTTTGGCAGTTGCAAAGCAACAAACTGGGAATCTTCCACAGAGCGTCACCTGTATCTTCCATGGCCTGGTCTCAACCTTGACCTGCAAAAGCACAGCATGTCAGGACCTGCAGGTATCAGGTGTTGCAAGAATCCTTGAGCTTCACCTTATCTGCTCCAGCTCCATAAACTTCTCGTAAAAATGCTAGAATCAGTGTCTTCTTGCCTGCTCCAGGAGGACCATAGAACAAGGTGTGAGGGCAGTCGCCCGAAGCAACCTGCAGAGCAGATTCAGAAGCATCTGTAGCTGAACTTTGCCTTGATTGCAAGCGACACTATGACCGTCTGTGTAACTGCTGGCTGCTTGTCATGCCACACAAGTTGACTCACCAGCTTGCTGAGGTTCTCCCCAATGTCCTTGTGCAATATCAGCTTGTTTAGCTTTTTCGGCCGGTACTGCATGGCAAGTTCTCAGACACATAAGTCCAGTGTACAATAGGACCAGATAGCTGCCCGATCGGGGCACATCAAATGACCAGATATAGTATAGGCACCTGATCAACCCAGAGCATCGTTGGTCGCTTTCAGCCGCGACACCGTCCAGACTTGGGCGTGATTTCCGCCAAAAGCTGCTGAAAAGCTGCCACCACGGCACCTCGCGGACAGAGGCTCAGCTCGAACCTTGGCGCGGACTGATCACCGGTCCGCAGCTGAAAGATGTGCAGTCAGAGCAACGGGTGCAGTGATCTCAGCTCTATATGTGTAATAGTATGTAGTAACTCTGTAGATGCTCAACACTTGCGAGCGATTGTGTTCAAGCTGGACGTGCCCGCAAATCAAAAGGGTGTCTTCACAGACATAGCATGCAGAAGAAGTAGAGGAAAGTATCATTGTAAGGTGCTGAAAAGTCTTGCTGACAGCAATTTGCAATTTGCTTTGAAAGTGAATCCGACGGCAGGCACATGCTTACCATTATGGAGCAGACTCTGTAGTTTGCTTTTCGCCATGCCAAGATGGCAGTGTCATAGTCTACAACATCCAGCAGTGATTTATGCTAAACATGCAGCAGTGCAGGCAGCAAATTATACAACTTAGCCTTGCAGCTTTGCTCTAGTGTGTTTACAGCCCAAGCAGTTTGTTTGAGGCAACATAATGTACATAACTTTTGTGAGAAATCCAGATACACCTTGTCACAGCTCAGACACACATGTGAGCATCCTAGTCTCAGGAATGTGCAGCAAGAGATACAGAATTTCCCACGGCCCTGAGCACAAGGTGCAACCCAAGGACAAATTGAGTACCTCGACGGGACTGAGTGTGACACACAGTGCATCCAGCTGGGACATAAACTAAGCTGTCCCAGTCTGGTGCTGAAGGCCTTGATGCCTGGCAACAGCATGTCTCAGGACAGAATCAAGTACGCTTTACCAAGGCAGGCAGACACCACTCCGATGCACATTCTTGCCAGAAGACAGCTGGACATGTGCACCCAGCTAGCAGACAAGTCGACAAGGTTCAACTTAGCTAAACGTAGCACCTTTCCCCCCATAATTTGCAAGGTACACAGCACATGTTCAAGTTTACCAATGCCACATGTAAGACCACAGATGGAGTGCTTGCACAGTGGCATGGCACATTGCACCAATCGTGATGCCAAGCAGCCCCACACAGCTGTTTCAGCTCAGCAGGTAAAGCTGTCAAAACAGCTTTATCTCAGCCATCGCCTCTTTGCGCATAGGAGAATACCACACAGCGCCCCTTGCAATCCCACTTGTACCTGCCACACATGAGCATGCAAGGTCAATGACATGTCCAACCCGCGCAGTGATGCAGCAACAGGCTTTTGCAGCAAATGTGCGCCATTGCTCAAGTCCTGGTAAAAGCACTTATGACTGCAGCACTTGCAGGATCAGGTGAACATTTGGCTGCCTGTGCTTTTGACTTCAGCTCATGACTTGACACAAAATAGGTGGATGCTCAGCTGCACGAGTGACAAATAAGACTACAAGCAGTTTGAGCAACAGCCAGTGTGATGTTACAACTTGGCAGTTGCAAGGGATTGCTTACCAGGGATGATGACGTCCAAGCCATACACTGTCTCAAGCAGTGTGGGCCTTGTCTTGCCCGCTGCCTCAAGTATGTTGTGCCAACTGCGCTTGCCATCTGGACCCTGTTGTGCACAAACAGCCTCATTCTTTTGTTTCATATGCCGTTTCTTTTGTATTTTGTTTCAATGGCTCACGCATAAGTCATGTCGCAACTCCAGACATTACATGCTTTGGTACTTTGTACCCAAGCTGCAACAGAGCTGGTCTTGCTACATCTTACTGTCAATCTCAAATGCTAGCACAGCCAGACAGTAAGTACACCACTAGATCACAGGCGTATTAGTTGACCGCAAGACAGTCAAGACTGTAACTGTAAGAGGTGCCCCTCCATGCTGCAGCTGTTTGCTCTTGACATGAGCCCTGGCCATCACAGCATAGTACCACCAAGTCAGGTTGTAAGCAGAGCTGCAAACAGTGCAGAGCAGGCGGTCACCTGCGGTATACTGCTGGGCAGATCTAAAGCATATCTGAAGTCTGCTCGTGCACGCACAGGCCCAATGACCTGCTGGGTGATAGAAGCACTCAGTGCATGCCAAATCCCTCGTCCCTCCAGGGCAAAAGCCCTGCACAACACAACAATTAGACAGTCCAAGGAAATCAGGCAGCTTGGCAATTTGGTTCTCTGCTTCAGCAGCACAAACCAACAGCCAAGTGGAAGAATGTGCAGTTGTACATGCTATGAAGCTTGTGTTTGCATTTAAAATGTTATGTAAACCACAACTGTGGCAGCAAAATGCAGATGCGGGAGGCAGTGCAAATATGTGTCAAGCATCGACTCAGGTCCTGTCTCTGCATTTGAAGCGGCAGCAAGCTGAAGGGAGCAAAGGCAGAATAGAGCTCACCGGTTCTTGAAGCGGGTTGAGGCCACAGTGTGGCTTGACGTGGCCTCATCTGGGTCAGAGGCATCCAGGTGGTCCTCCCTGGGGTTGAACACCGACAGGTTCCCATAGCTAGATGCTGCTGCTGCAGTGTTGACGTGGTGCGGTGATGTCAGCCCGAAGTCCAGCCTCACACTGCCTGCATAGATTTGCACACAACTTCACAGCTCGCACCTGGCAGGCCATGCATGATCCTGGCATCTCACCCATTGACTGTGTCACCCGCCAATGCTCTGAAAGCTGATTGTCATCTGTGTCAAGTACTAGCCTTCCTAGGGGCGCGCTAGCACTGGACTAGATGACACTCGGCTGCACTGTAGGATTGGTTGGGGATGAAAGTGAATCTGTGGACGTGTAACCAACATGGAGCTTTCGTTTTGTGGACATATTCCATGTGAAAGTGAAGCTATTGTGGTGCTGCCATGCAATTATTGCAATGTCTGGGAAGTTGCCTAGGAAGGGCTGTGCCTGAAACATGGGGGCCAAGTTCAGTATCGCGCTTGATGTTGTCTATGCAGAAACGCAGCATTGCGGCTGGCTTAATAACAATTTTGTCAAAAACGCTTTCAGCGCATATACTTTGCACATCTTGTCCAGGTAACAACTTTATGTGGGGCACGTTGACATTTGACAGGTCTGCATGTTTAATACATGACTGCTTTGTCCATGATCCTTGTGTTCCCTCCCCTAGGTTTGCATTGCTCTGGATCATGCCCATTCAGTTATTTAGTTCATTATGTACTTTTGCTTTGCAGAGCCTGCTTTGCTATTCTGTTGCATCCTTGGTTCATGTTGCATCCTTGAATGGATCTTGAGGCAATGTAAAATCCCAACCCAGTTCTAGAAAGCTTGGCAGTGCTAGCTGCATACCATAATTGTTCCATACTAGCTTGAGTATGCTGCTGCTGCGCTTGTAGACATGCTCGCAATTGCTTTTTGTCACTTCTGCACCAATGCCTGCTTGCATGGCTGCAGGCATCGTGATCTTGCCGTTTGTTGCACTGCTGCTTAGCGGATCTAAGCTCTGAGTCAGAGGACTGCTTCATTATTGCAGCTTGCTTGTCCAGCATGTTGCTCACAACCCAAAAGCCAGTACAGCCTTAGCTAGCAATAATTCACAGCCCAGCACGGGTTGTACTTGCATGCAAGATATGGTCAAGACAGGATGTCTAGACTATGTTGTGTAACAATGATCAGGCAAGCTTGGTATGCCACATCAGCAGTATAGTCCCTACTGTTTTGTTGCATAGTCTTTTGCATGCACATTTGAACAGAGTTGTAGCAACATACTGACAAGCACCTGCGTACAGGAATGCGCCCCATGCACTCAAGGGACAACATGGCTGATATTTCTGTTCTCAAAACTGTGTGACAGCGCTATAGTGCCAGCAGCACTACAGAGACGCCACACAGCGCAACACAGGATCATTAGCCATGCCATCCCATGAGTGCACTTGTCAAACTCCTGCTAGCCAAAACTGTAGCAGCATTCGCTGCAAAGCCCAAAGATGTTGATGGGCAGGGCTTGCAAGCATGTACAAAGACACCCCCAGCTGATGATCTAAAAACAATCGATAATGGAGCGATCCAGTGCAAGAAGTCATGATCATCACATAGCAGCCTTGCGTGTTACAGCCATATCTGTAGCAGGCTACCAGCCATGCTGGAGACATCAAACGCAGGCAGGTACAATGCTGACCTGCAGTGAAGTCCAGCACAGGCCGACAGAAGTGGCCTAGCTGGCCTGTCACACCCACCGAGCCAAACACCCTCAGGGCAGTGTCTCTCAGGTAGGGCGCCCACAGCTCTGGCGCAAACCTGGAAGATGCCCTGTCCAAGGGTTGCTGGGGTTGATTGTTGGCTGCAGCTGGCTGGCTTGTGTGATGTATGGGCCGGAAGGCATTGTGAGGCAGTGGCATGCGAGCCAGGCAGCCAACAGCAGCATTCACCTGTGGAGACATCAGGCATGATCTGAGCTGAGCAGGCTCAACAACAACCAACCACTTTGAAACAGCAGGCTGGTTGCAAATGCAGACCAGTGGGGTAGCATGCTCTGTCGATGAAGGTCAATAGCTGACGCTAATAGTGCAGATTTTGTCGACCGGCTCCAATGACATACCCAACACAGTCAAGTTCGGCAATGTCTCGGGCTGACTGCGGTATATTGAACATAAAGAGCTCAAAAGCTACTGCGCACTCACATACAGTCTGCAGAAGCATGCTGCCATGACAGTCACCAGAGCAAGCACATGTCTTCCTGGAAAGCAAGCTGCAGTAACATGCATGCCATGCATGCATACCTTGAGGAAGGGCTGGGAAAGCCAAGGGCTGTACGGCACAGGCCTGAGCTTACGAGACAGTGCCAGCTGGCGTTGGTGCTGCTGCTGAGCCCTGCCCTCCTGCACCCCACTTGTTACAGCATCCAGTACTTGCCGCAGCTTCACTACATTTGATTGTGCATCCTTAATACCTGTGCAGCACAAACAGATGCCACTCAAAGGGGCTGGCGCAACATGTCCTTTTAGCAACCAGTGCATGCACCTTCTTTTACAGTCTTTGTGTGACACTGCCAAACAACGCCATCACAGTCACCCTGCTAGCCTGGTTTCCAATCTGGTTATACTTGACTACACTTTCAGAAGTCAGGACAAGCATGAGTCACCTGACTGAATCTGCTTGGCATTGATGCCTCCAAGCAAGGAACCAGGCTGCTGGGGCTGCTCATCCTCAGAAGTGTCTGAGTCAGACACAACAGAGCTGTAGTTGTCGATGAGTACCCCACTGCTCCCATCTGCCCTCCTGCGCCGCACAAGGGGCCAAGCACGCCGTGCCTGTGCCTTGCCTGCAGCCCTGTCAGGCGCTGACGTGCTAGCCTGTGTTTGCAAGGAGCTTGCATCGGCTTGACGCCTTTCTGCGTCGTTTGCAGCATGCGCACCACTGTCCTGAGACTGTGCAGCATTGCTTGAGGCAGCTGCTGAACTGAATGAGGGTACTGTTGCGTTACTTGCTGGTGATGATGTGCTGGTCTGAGCTGCTGCTGACCTGCTCAGGTCTGAGGAAGACATGCCAGCAGGTTGCTGAGCATCAGCTGGCTGCTTGGTGGCATGAGCTTGAGCTTCTTTGGAGTGTGCTTGAGGCCACAAGCATCTGTCAGGCTGTGTTGTGGCAGCACTGTGTGCTTTGCTGGCAGCAGGGGTGGCTGGCCCGGCTGGTGGCTGAGGCTGGCCAGGTGTGACTGTGCCTGATGCTGGTTCCAGATTGACTGCTGAGCCTTTAGCAGCAGCCTGTCCTGGATGTGGAATTGATGGCTGTGCTTGCTCTGGAACGCCTGCACACTGGACAAATATTCTACGCCATGCACAACATCATGTGCGACAAGCACGTGCCAAATGTGCAATCACTTCTGACCACAATGTACATCTTGCTGTTGTTGCTGCATGCTGATCAAGACTGTCGCTTGATGTGAGCCTGAATGTTCGCACAACATGAGCAGCCTGTGAAATGCACAACACAGTAGCTGGACAGCGTGCCACAGAGTTGCAGCAAAAACACACCAGCTGCTTTGCTGTCCTGACGGCCAGCAGGTGAATCATCCATTGTTGAGCTCGGAGAGGACTGTGCAGGCTGAACTGAGGCGGAAGCAGGGGCATCTTGTGCTGCTGTGGGGCTGCCCCGTCTGCTGGGCCTCCACAAATGTCCCTCACCCTCTACAGCTACGGCTCCCTAAATCCAGAGAGAAGCTTTGCTCATGGCTGGCCAACAAAAATGTACAGAACAAGGTGCTAAGGTAGGCAGCTGAATATGAGACATGGCACACTGCATCCTGCAACTGTGCAGTCTGCTCAACACAATCGGCAACAAAGTGTGCTGGATGCATGCAAAGTATCTAGTCTTCAGCTCAGAGGTGCATTGAAACGGGCAAACCATGCAAGGACAATGCATAATGCAGGAGGAGATGTGAACAGCTGCACTGCTGTACCTGTACATGCAGAGATGAGCGGAAGCATGCTGTTGAGCTCGATGTTGCTTCCTCAGGGCCACACATTTGGCTACCTTCCACCTCAGGTGCTGACACCTGTCAAGCAAGCATTGTCAGCATACGGAGTGCACTAAGCTGTCGCGATGGTGGCCCCACATGTCTTGCCATGCAGGTTTTTTCATGGCTCAAACAGCAAGCAGATGGTGTTTCTCACTTAATGGCACCCAAAAGCAGCACACAAAGCCTGACAGTCCAAACACCGTCACAAGCTGGTAGAAATGCAGCAACTTATCTGATGGAGAGGGGGAGGTGTAGTATTGGGCATAACCAGGCTTGCTTTTGAGTTGCAGTTGGAAGCAACAAGTACCTGATGCAATCCAACTCTATACTGAATGCCGTCAGGCCTGTCCTTGGAGGCCAAGTCAAGTGACAGGGCCATGGGTACAGTGCTGTAGTTTGCTGCACTGTCCAAGTACTCCTGGTTCCAGGCTGTGCTGCCAACAAGATCATGCCCTGGCAGCTGATACTTAGCCCATGCTTGTGACTTCAGAGCTGGCTTGCTCCTGCCTGCATGGCGCTTTTTGGTGCCCTTGCCTGCCTTGCTTTTGATGCTGTCACAAAGGTCATGGGCATTTGGTGCCTCCAAGACCCAGTTCAATGTTCCATTCCTACAAGAAATTGAACGTCTCGGCGTTGCTGCTTAGTTATGTATGCTGCGTCATGTTGGGGGGCATATTTTTGCCCTACAATCAATCCCAAAGGTACCAAACTAGGCAGTCTGTATGCAGGAATGCGTGATGGTGCTTCAAAGCTGTGTTCTGCAAGTTGACAGAGGACATACCTGCCAAGTGCAAATCTGGTTCTTGCATTGAGGCCATAGCTGTTCAAGTTCTTCAGAGCATCCCCCTGAGTAATCAAGTCAAGATCAGCAGAAACTCAAGCAGACAAGCTGGAAAAGGTACTGCAGCATGGTGCCACCAGAGCATTCACGGCATGCAGTTCTGTCAGACTATGCAACAATGGTGAGGCAGGCACATAAGAAGCCAAAGTCCACAGCCACTCAACAATGCACTGACATCAAAGGCTACTTACCACTTTAGCACCGCTGCGGTGTGCAGTCCACGTCTGTTGAGCCTTTGCTCTGCCAGACAGGTTTGCCCACCACTCCTTTCCTCCCACCTTGGCAATCACCCTGTCCAGCACCTGTGTAAGTCTATAGCTGCTTTGACTTGATGCCAGGCATGTGCTGCAACTCAGCAAATATGCTGTGAATCATTTTCAAACAGCAATGATGCTGATTGACACTTTGCCTTTTTTTAATGTTGTATTGGCGTTTTCAATTGGCAGACTGTGCTGTTGCTCAGGTAAGAGCCTCACGAAAGCACTCACCACACCCCCGTCGTGCCTACTGAAGCCAGGCAAAACAGGAAGTCCTGCAGCCTGAGTTATCAACAGTTGCTGTGGTCGCAGGAGGCCACTGGCAGCTGTTTGTCTGACGGGAGGGGGCTCGCAAGCAAGCGTTCTGGCCATGCCATCCAACGACCTCACAGAGTGTGCGGGTTGGTCCCAGAACTGTGAAGCAATGGCATTTCTGACTTCTTGCCGGCTGTTGAGCTTCTCGGGCACCAACGGCATGTCTGGTGATGGGAACTCAAGCCTTTACTGGCACCGGTCAAATCTGAGCTGACATCAATGCACCGAAACGACAACGGCTTGTGTTTAAGCTGACTTGTATGCTCTGAAACAGCTCAGGGAATTGAGACTTCCGGCGCAATTCTGAGTGTTGTTAAGTGCCTGACCAGGCCTCAACGGCATCTTGAACAGGAACTGCTTGCCTATATAGACCCTACCCATATCTAACCCTATACACACAACCCTAGCGCACGGACAAGCTTCAGGCAGTTCGCGTAACTCGCAGCAGAGTTTGCTGAGGCTGAACTCTTGTCGATTAGGCAAGTCGCAGCACTCCGACTCGCGTGATCTGCGTTTGCAGTCCAGCGAGCCGTTGAGCGAGTGCTGTGATGCAGTGAGTGTCGCTCAGCAGGGCTGGATAGTGTACACAGCTCCCTGCAAACGCCTTCGGCACACCGTTCAGATATTGTTAGTTGATTAGCAAGCATGGACAGGTTCACACATTCCTCAGCACCCGTAAAGAAGGTCAAGGCGGTGCAGTTTGGTATCCTTGATCCCGACTTCATCGTAAGTGTGCACCTGTCTTGCGGTCGTGTCAGGCCCAACAGTACAGTGTTTGTCAACACTTCCATTAGCAGCTGTTCAAACTCTCTGCGCACTCCTTGCAGCGGCGGTACTCGGTTGTCAAAGTTGAGGTCAGCCAGACATATGAAAAGGGCAAGCCCAAGCCTGGAGGCCTTAGCGACCTCAAAATGGGGACTTTAGACCGCAACCTCAAATGTGAGACAGATGGGGCAGGAGTGCAGGACAGTCCTGGCTATTTTGGCCACATTGAGCTGGCCAAACCCATGTTTCATATTGACTTTGTGACAAATGTGGTGAAGGTCCTGCGCTGTGTCAGCTTTCACAGCTCTAAATTGCTGTGCGGCCCGGTGAGACACAGCTGGGTGCCCTGATGGTGCACGTGTGCATGATGCTGCAACTGTGCACCCTAACCTACATATGCCTGTACCCTGTCCTGCAATTTCACATCCAAAAGTAACCTTTCAACGTTCAGCAGACACTGTATCACTTGCATATTGCTCAGCATTTTGTGCATCGTCAGTTCCAATGTCATGCCCTCATCCCCTGGTTGTTATGCCAGAGGAACATCTCCAGAAGCTTGAATGAGCCTGCAAGAATCATGCCTGCTTATACATGTTGGCGTTCACAACCAGGACGTGTATTGACATGAGTGAACAACACTTCAGGATCACCCCAAGTACAAGATAGCACAGCGCGCCAGGAAGCCTGAGGCCAAGTTGCGCACAATCCTGAGTGCCTGTCAAGGAGTCACCAAAGATGAGCTCAGTGGTGCACCACAGCCAAAATACAGGTGAGCAGCACTTGATGTAAACCATTTTCTGCTCGCAGTTGCTCTACAAAACTAGCTAGCTATCCGGGTATTAGGGTCTCCCTTGTCTTGATTCTGAGTGCAATCTAGCAGGCTTGTTTCCAACATGCCAAGGTGTGCAGACAATGTGGCAAGCACTGCCTCAAAATTGATCTGGGCAAATTGGATATTCCACCCGACACTGGACCATTTATGTTCACATTGGCAAATGTCAATGAATGCACTGCAGTATCTCACATCATTCAATTCTCATACTTGAGAACCACCAATCCACTTCGTCACATGTCATACCAGATATTGGATACACCTGCATTTTGTTGCTATGCCTGCTGTGGCCATGCCCATTTATCATGTGCATGTTCAGCCATTGTCATGTGACTGATGCGCAAGCCACACAGGAGAATACAGGTGCCACATTGCATTTTGCGTCTGCACTCATGTTAGTGTGGTCATGACCAGAATGCCATGAATGCATTACTCTCTGTAGCCATTTGAGATGGCAGGTGCTTGCATCAGGATAAACGAGCATGCAGCATTGCTTTGCTCAACAGAGGATTCCACCGGGTGACCAGTGCTGTCACAGTTTACCAAGCTGATTGCTGGTCCACTGGCTGGGCGATCTTTGGGACTTGGTCAAGATCATGCAAGTGAAGATGTCTGTCTCAAACCATTCATTGATGCAGCAGCTATATAGGCATAGACCCCAAGTTGTGTCTTGTAGACTTGATGGCTTGCGCATCATGATGGAGTTTCCAAAGCCAAAGGATGATGAAGAGCAGGCTGCAGAGAACATCACTGAGCGCAAGCAGGTTGGCACTCAATTCTTTGCTGCCTCACACGTTGCCAATGAAACCCAGCCAGAACTGAATATACAGGGCATGCTGCACATCACAGTCTCATCAAAGCATTCAGCTTGCCTTTCACTGGTAAAGTGTGTTGACAGGAGCTGACAGCAGAGCGGGCATATGAGATCATGAAAAGGATAAGTGATGAAGACTGCCAAGTCATGGGCTTCAACCCTAAGTTTGCGCATCCCTCATGGATGGTGTTGACAGTCCTTCCGGTGCCGCCACCGGCTGTCAGGCCCAGTGTCCAGATGGACAGCAACTCCAGGTGCATCTACGGGAACAGCTGTCATTGCGTTGATGCCAAAGTGCACACATCTAACATTTAGTTAAGCCAAAGTGCATGATTGTGCAGATATGCGTTTCATTACAGCATGGCCTTGTTGCATGTGTCATCAATACTCTTCATTTGGCATGGAATTGTAGGTTCGTGAGTGCTTGAATCTTGCTTGGATCATGCTGCATCCATAGGATGTGTTGTATGGTTGACCAGCTTGCTGAGAAGGCTATCTTGCGACAGGTCTGAGGATGACCTGACACACAAGCTGGCTGAGATCATCAAGGCAAATAACAGGCTGAAACGTCAGGACCAGAACGGCTCCCCACAGCACATCATCAGGGAGTTCAGTCAGTTGCTGCAGTTTCACATCACCACCTACTTTGACAACACCAAGCCGGGACAACCAGTGGCTGCCCAGGTGGCTGGAAATTTCTGCAATGTAGATTATGTCTGGCAGAGACCACTCATGGGCAGTGTGTACATAGTGACCATGTAGAGAGCTACACAGTTTCTTCGATGTTGCAACAGCCCTGTGGTTTGTCCACTTTGCTTATGTGAACTGCTCAATTTGGCATTTGACAGGTATCTGGATCCCAACCTAGTTCTGATCAACTGCAGCATAATCTGCTCAAGACACACTATCATGACGCTGCATTTCTTTGTGCAGCGTTCCGGCAGGCCTCTGCTGTCAATTGGGCAGCGCCTGAAGGGCAAGTCAGGGCGTGTGAGAGGCAACCTGATGGGCAAGCGTGTTGACTTCTCAGCACGTACTGTCATATCAGGGGACCCCAACATAGCCATTGATGAGCTGGGTGTGCCATGGAGCATTGCTCTCAACATGACATACCCAGAAATTGTCACCCAGCATAACTTTAAGCGGTAATTATCCCATTGTACTGACCTTGCCATAAGATCCATCCATACACATTTGCACACAACACAGATAAAGTACACATGTCTGTCTGTGTATGCCACAGTGTACTGCAGTGGCTAAGTGGTGATCTGACTTGTTTCTTCTAAGTGACCTTGCAGTTTCTCAAGGCACATTATGCTGTGAGATGCTGCTGCGCAAGACCAAGGTGTGACCAAGATGTGAATGTTCACTGGCATGGGTGCAGGTTGAAGCAGCTTGTGGAGAACGGCCCTCATCCCCCTCCAGGGCAGACCGGAGCACGTTTCATCATCAGAGAGGATGGGCAGCGCATGGACCTGCGGTACAGGCGCAAGGACAGTGACATCCATCTGCAGCCAGGCTACAAGGTGGAGCGCCACTTGCAGAATGGAGATGTGGTGCTGTTCAATAGGCAGCCATCACTCCACAAGATGTCCATGATGGTAAGCACACTCTTGACTCTTCATCATCCAGCATACTTAGTCCATGTGCTGCATGAGCACCTGTACACATGCTTCCAGATGGCTTTTGCAGATGGCAAACCTTGCAACCAAGCTTTGCTTGTTCCGTCCTCACTAGCTGGCTTAGTGATGTAGATGCACAGCAAAGCCCACTACAGCACAAGTTGCTGAACACTGTCATGGCTGTGCAGGGTCACAAAGTCCGCATCCTGCCGTATTCTACTTTCCGGTTGAACCTGTCAGTCACCTCTCCATACAATGCTGATTTTGATGGTGATGAGATGAACATGCATGTTCCTCAGACCGCAGAGGCACGTGCAGAGACTCAGCAGATCATGATGGTGCCCCGCAACATTGTCTCAGCACAGGTGTGCACATACTCATGGCTGGCCAAGTGCTGTTCTCTGTTTGACATCTGACTTTCAGCATAGGCTGATATGATGTTCTGGTGTTGCGTTCTTCGAGCAAAGCAAGCATCAGTGAGGATGTCCAGTTAACTTCATTGTATAGTCCTGCGCTGCGGTGTTGGCACACTGACTGCCAAAAGGCATGAACTCAAAACATGGAGCTATCTAGGATTGTACAGACCTGACCCTCGTGAAACACACATTGACTGTGTGAATGGATGGGCACACGATCAAACGAAAGAGTGCATGGATGTTGTGTCATAAAGAATGCCACACCTGCAATCTCAAGGCATGGCTGGCAGCGCTTACAGCAGCTCCATAGCAGGCTTCCTGCTTGTGTAGGCCAACAAGCCTGTCATTGGAATTGTGCAAGACACCCTGTTGGGGTGCCGCCTGATGACCAAGCGGGACTCCTTCATCAAGAAGGACCTGTTCATGAATATCCTGATGTGGCTGGAGGACTGGGATGGGCGGGTGCCCATGCCTGCAGTCCTCAAGCCCGAGCCCTTGTGGACGGGCAAGCAAGTCGTCAACCTCATCATTCCTCGCGTGAATGTGCGTCGCAAAGCTGCCTGGAGCAAGGATCACGAGGATCAAGACATGACGCCATATGACTCTCAGGTACCCTTTTATGTCAGGTTTTGCGGTTCTCTGGAGGAAGATTGGTGTCCCTTCCTTTTCTTTGGGACAGGAAGGGAGACCAGAAAACTGGTGTCTTCCTTTTTCTGAACACGCTTGTACCAGTCCTTCTGCCTTTGCTGGCAGGGGAAAAGCGTTTTTTAGTTGTCCTTGCTCAGCATTACCCTCGCAGACGCATGCTGGTGCAGGGCATCTACAAGTCTGCATAGTGCCATGTATACAGTCTGCTAAGTCTGAATTGCATCTTTGATGCTCGTGACTCGTTACAGATTTGAGCCTGCTCTGCAATCAGGTGCTGATCCAGAATGGGGAGCTGCTGACTGGTGGCTTGTGCAAGAAGACGCTTGGAGCATCAGGAGGATCGTTGATCCATGTCATCATGATGGAGCATGGCCCAGAGGCTGCAAGAGCCTTCTTGAGTCAGTGTCAGTACCTCACCAACCATTGGCTGCTCCAGCACGGCATGTCTATTGGCATTGGAGATACAGTTGCCGACGCTCTCACCATGGGTTCCATCAATGACACCATCAATAAGGTATGTCACCTTGATTCAAGGACTACGTCCTACATGCTCCCTGCTTGTGCACAGGCCCGGTGGCAGCTAATGGTATGCCAGAGGCTGTACCACTACTTCCTATTGCTGGAATGTTCCTTGTGTCGTGCTGCTACGTCACTTTCGTTGCAGATGGTGCATGAGTGTGTACAAATTGCCACCAGTTGTGCGTGCAGGCCAAGAGCGAGGTACAGAAGCTGATTGTGAAGGCACAGGATGGGGCCCTGGAGGCTCAGCCTGGCCGCACCATCATGGAGTCCTTTGAGGGCCAGGTCAGCCTGCAAATCATCTTTCTGGCCATACTGTCCATTGCTACACTCGCAGAAGAGTTTTTGTATTGTACTTGTGTTTGCAGGTCAGACTTCTTGCACTGCTCTGTCTCTGGGTTACCCTGCACAGGACAATTGCCAACTGCGCAACCCTGTGTCTTGAATGCCACTTATGTCTGAGTGCAGGTCAATCAGGTGTTGAACAAAGCTCGTGATGATGCTGGTAACTTTGCTCAAGGAAGCCTTCCAGACACCAACAACGTGGTGCGCATGGTCACAGCCGGATCCAAGGGATCCTTCATCAACATCTCACAGGTACAAATATGTCTTTATTGCGCTGATGCTGCTCAGCAGCTCCTGTGACCTGCGTTTCTAGCTGCTTACTATTGCAAAACATGTGCATATGAGTTGGAAAACACAGGCATCATCATGTATTCATGCTATCTTGCTGAGCGGCCTGAGCAGGTAGCACTGCTGCATTCCCAAAATTGAAAGAGCACAAAGAAGGGTGTGTGTCTTGCCAGCCTAACGCGTGTTGTCATGTGCAGATGATTGCCTGTGTGGGGCAGCAAAACGTGGAGGGCAAGCGCATTCCCTTTGGGTTTGGGGGCCGCACTCTGCCCCACTTCACCAAGGATGACTATGGCCCTGAGTCCAGAGGCTTTGTGGAGAACTCCTACCTGCGAGGCCTTACTCCACAGGTGAGCAAAGGTCTCCTGCATTCTTGGGCCCCTCACTGCACATCTGCTGGATGTCCAGCAGCCACGTGTACAGCCATGTGTACACGCACACAATACAAGATGCAAGGTCATAGCAAAGTCTTGCTGGATCCAAGTTCCACAGCAGTATTAGTCTCAATCAATCAATCAATTTGCATTTCTTGTCTTTATGACTCATCAGGGGAGTCAACAGACAACAACTGGGAAAACAACATACACTAAGCACTGAATGTTAAAGTTTCACTCCTCATCCACACGTGAATCTCAGGCTT
>JAABUP010002340.1_pt1 | contig 36884 bp, 6 predicted proteins | sample 5559201 | NCBI WGS metagenome assembly JAABUP01 (sample SAMN10711887, study PRJNA513373) | rock metagenome | isolation source: Antarctica rocks | place: Antarctica
TGGAGCGAGGTTGGCAAGAGTAGAGGTGTTAGAGTAAGATGGTTTAGAAGCTTCGTCTAACACCATCGCGGGGGAATGCTCCGGATCGGCGAGACTAAAGACCGGCGATGCTAGCGCTTATAGCACTGCCGAGGACCGCCGTCTCTAACTAGAGATAAGCTACTATATAACACTACACAGCCCTACTAGGAGGCTAGCGTTAAATCCGCCGTTATTATTAAGGTATACTATATATTAATCACGTTAAACTCTTTAAAGCGCGCCTAGAAAAAATATTAAAGAGGTGAGTTCGGAATAATTAGGACCGCAGATTATTATAGTTATTACGCCTAATAAATATAGTAGTAGGAAGGATCGTAGCTCGCTAAAAGATGGGAAAGTAAAAAAGAGGGTGTAGAGATATAATTCTCTCGATGGTATCGGTTATCGTAAGGATGATATCTTATAGATATAATACACCTCTAGTGAACGGTCTGATAAAGCCTCCACATGCTTACCAGATTCCCGCCGACTTTAACTTTACTATAAAAGAATCGTATAATTACTTCTTTTATATATCCGAAGATCCTTTCTTAGCCGAACTAGATACCCTTTTTAACGAGTCCTCCGCCTCTAACTTATATAGGGTTTCGTTAATAATATAGTTAAAGTCTTTAGATAGGAGGTTAATAGGTAACGGGTACGATACCTTCTAATGTTTAGTTAGCTTAGGATCGGTGTATCGGCTTCTAACGTACGATTTCTAATAAAGTTAGAGGCCACCGTTCGTAATCGGTCGATCGATAAGTATAGTACCTTCTATTCTTACGAATGATTAGGGAGAGGTCTATATAATATAATCGCGCTAGTTAATCGGCCTTCCTTCTAGTAAACTACTAGGTCTTCGCTTTTACTGCGTAAGGTATATTATAATTACTTATAGAAATATAAGCGATCGAATAAGGACGTGCTTACCTTTAACCGAGCGAGGTATTCCTATTAAGCATCGAGAATGCTACTATTATAAAGGTCCCTATTTCTATAAAAAAAATCCCCGCTACCCGGTTCCCCCCCCCCTAATCTATTATAGGCGCTCCCCTCTCCCTAATTACCTAAGGTACCGGCGGTTATAAATATTATTAATAGCGTAACTAAAAAAGGCTAGTCTTTCCTTAAATTCCTCCTATATATATCGAAAATGGCTATATATTAAAGTAGTTAAGCGAAGTCCTTTTTCCTAGTAAGTTTCGTACGGTAGTCTATCTCTTACGATTATCTATAATCCGTAATCCGAAAAGTATTATTTAATTAATTATCGCTTATTTAGGTAGAGATAGGAGGGTACTAAAGTATAGCCTAGTAGGTATCGCTATAGATTAAAGCCTCGAAGTTTTATTATATAAAGTTTATTAAGCTATATATAAATAAAGATAACTAGCCGAAAATACTTAGATTCTCCCTACTTCCTACTACTAGCACGTAGGGCAGCAAAATATATAGGGATCTTCTAGGCTTAGGACCGTAGGGAAGGAAAGATTATAGGGCCTTCTAGCCTTAAGACCGTAGGGGAAGGAAAAGTGTAGGGAGAACCTAGGTCCTTATAGTATAGGGGATCGAAAAGTGTAGGGACCTTAAGTTTAGTTACCGTAGGAATATAGAGAGTATAGGGACTTCCACCTCCTAGATTATAGGGATTTAGAGCGTGTAGGGGATTCTAGCTTCCGGGTCGTAGGGTAGTAAAAAGTATACGGACTTTTAGTATTATAGATATAAATATCATAACCTTAATCTAATTAGATAAGGATGCTTAGCATACTTAGCGTAGGCCTATATCTTAATATTCCACTTTATAGACTAACATTTAGGGACCCAAAAATAGAAGTTCTCCTACATCCTCCTAGGAATAGGAGTCGCTATACTTTCCGCTTACCTACGCTCTTACTCTAAAATATAAAAGGATAACTTCGATAACGTCTCGTATATTATCTTAAGACGAGTGTTTCTAGACGTATAATATCTTAAGACTAGTATCTTAGGAGGACGAGCGTCTTAAGATAAATAATCTCTAAAGATATCCGTCTAAAGATATATTAAGTCTAGAAATAATTGTCTAAAGATACTATTTATTATAAGACACTCGTCCGAAGACATTATTTATCTTAGGACACTTATCGTCCTAAGACGCTAGTCTTAAGATATTATACGTCTATAAATACTCGTCTTAAGATAGCACGCGTCTTAAGACTATATCTTTACTACTAGTATCGGACGGTTGGCGCAGCCGGTCCTAGCGCCATAGCCCCGCTATTCCACCGGTATTCCTCCTTTCGATTATCGTAGGTCTTAGGATAGCTCTAATATGATAGGATTTAATGCGAAATATAATAAGCTCCTCCCCCGCACGGCTGCCAAACGATTATAGCTCGAAGGTGACACCGATAAGTCTCGTAGATGATAATGCTTATCTAGAGTTACGTACGAAATCTTCCTCCGTATATACTAAGCGCTAGCCGCACGTTTTACCTCCTCGGTCTAGCGGCATCTACTAGCGGACTCAGGTAAAGGGTACTAAGTTATATAATAGTAGTTTTTTGAGTCCGTACTTAAAAAACTACTATTACGTGTTAGACGGGGGGCTTTAAGTAGGAGGAATAGGGCCTTAACTGCGCCTTAAGGCGCAATCCCTTCAAAAAAGGATGTAAATATAAAAGATTACTAACCGACGGCATAAAAGCCAATAGCCTAGGCCTGCTCCTAAAGATTAAACTATAACTACTTATATAGCGACCCTTAGTCCATATACTAGGGATGGAATCTGTCCGATAGTCAGCTAATATAATAACATAGTAGCTGATAGCTATAGGAGATGGACAAAGCTCGTGTTAGATATAACGAAAAGCAGGGGCGACCTCTGCGTTGCTGATAATCTTCTAGAACTCCTCCAGCGGATTCTAGAGCTCTCTACCCACCCCTTAAAACCCTTCTCTATACTAGATTAACCTTACCCCTAGCTTCGGTATGCTCTAGATTAGATAACGATAACTAATGTGGACTGCGAACGCCCCATTAAGCGCACGTATTACTACTAGACTATGGGAGCACTTTAACTACTAAGGTAGGAATACTCGGACGCTTCGGAAAACGGATTTAAATTCTTAGGATATTAGGCGAAACGGATGAAAAGCTTTTCTTATCTAGTCTTAGCTTAGGCATATATACTCTCCTCTCGATAGGTAGAAATTCTTAAGGCGGGAGGCGAAAAGGCTTCGATGAGCCAGAGCGCGAGCATTAATAGAGAGGACTTTTAGGAGGTGGTAATGCATAGCCATTAGCGCGCCACCGTAACCCGTAGTAATAAAACTTTCTATACTCTATAGTGTATAGAGCGGGGCTATGCGACCGTTAAGTAAGCTCGTCCGATTCTACGAATTTATATACTTACGTCCTTAGTGTAAAGCGAACGAAAGCGATACTAACCTCACTTCACGCATTCTAATCTCTAGAAGATTTCTGTCTATTAATAAGAGTCTCGAAAGAATGCACTGCTATAGCGCTTACGGTGGTCCTAATATTACCGGGATATAGACCTAAGCCGATAAAGCTTCTAGTTTAGCGGTTATCCCAAGATCTTAAATGCTTTACTAACGTCGAAGATAAGTTCTATAAGAGGTTATCTAAGTATCTCGGCCGATATATAACGCTAAGCTACTCTAACGAAGGTATCGTCTCCCTCTTATATAGTTTACTTTTCGAGCCTAAAGTACCCTATAATAATGCCGTAATCCTAATCGGAAAGCTTAGCCACTAGGATTGCGAAACAGAAATGGATATAATATTATTAAGTTTCGGATACTTAAACGGAGCTATACCTAGGGGAGAAACTTCCCTACTACTATTTTAGTATAATATTTTATATTACTAACGACTATAGGATTTTACTTAGTATAAAGCTACGGTCAGCCCTAGGACCTTAGGATTTAGGGGAAGTCTACGTTTACTAGCCTATAAAGGAGACTAGCCTAATAAAACCGCTATACTAGGACTTAATACTTTTATTCTACTATGTTTCTCTTAAAAGAGATTAGATACTCTAGTTAGAGCTAGTCCCCCTCTAGCGCTGAACTCGCTCGTCTTTAGATACCTCGAGCTCTAGCTCCCTAAAGTTCAGATCCGTCCGAAGCGCTAGCTAATTATCGAAACGTTTATAGGAAGATGATTCGGCCCATCCGAATTGGGTATAGTTCTTTATCCCGTCCAGTACTTCTTAGACGGTTTAACCGATGTTAGGGAGATCTTTTGCGTGGGTGTATAAGCATCCACCTACGAGCACTATATTCGGGTGCTGTGGATGTCGCGTAATAATCGGCTTCTAATCCTTAGTTACGCCGTCCCTATAATAATTAGCTATAATATCGGGAGAGGTATATAGCGTATGTTCTTACCACTATAAATGTACTAACTAGATTCGCGCATCGTTTTCCTAGAGGTCCGGTATTCCCCTACCGCATCTAATCACGAGCCTCTAATATTAATCTTATCGCTAGATTAGTATTCGAAGCATCCTATAGTATAGATATTGCCTTTTCTCTAGACGGATTTCGGAAGGGCTTAATCTATATAAGCTTAGCAGAACCTACGATCTTCGGGTGATAAAGGAATTCACCTTTCGAGGAGTTAGCTAGATACTTATACATTTTAAATACGTACTAACGCCAATATCTGATTTTACTAGTAGATCGCTATATCTCTTCCACTGCTCGTTATTTAACTTAATAGAAAAGCTGAATATCCCGGTAGCTATCGGCGCCCTTAAAGGCGGAGGCTGTTATATAGAAGAGGCTTCGAGTAGTTGCATAATCTAGGGCCCAGTAGCGAGGATAGTTTTAGTGTTCTCGGTATTTATGGATTTAGTCGAAGTTACTACGGTTTAGACCTTTCTAACTTAGGTTAACTTCTATGCGAACTACCCGATTATCTCGAAATTTTGCTCCTTTTCTAAGGTAATCCTCTTTCACGCTCTTTATCGCTCTAGTCTAATCTACGACGCTATTATCTTCGTTATAGACTACTACTAAGTCCGAGGTGGCTTACGCCGAGTAAAATAAATCTACTAGAAGCTAAACCCTCTAACGTACTCGGGGAGGTAAGCCTAGTTAAGATCGAGTAAGGTTAATACTAAGGAGGGTTTTAATATAGGCTTTTAAATAAGTAACGACTCGACCTATACGTTTATAGTAGCTATTAAATATAGGGTCGTTCTCCTAAAGGGACTTCGATCTTATCACCTCTTTCATCCGCTCGGGACTAGGGTAGTTAATCCGTAGAATCTTAGAAATATCTCGACTTAGTACCACGTCATCTTAGTGGTTATAAACTATAACGTTATTACGTTTATTATTAAGAAGATGCTAGGCCGTCGATAGTCCTATTACTCCTCCTCTAATAATGAGGATATCTCTACTAGCATTACTACCCGATCTAGAAGATATAAGTAGATAGTTCTAAAGTGTAGGTTGGATAGATTAAAGTAGTAATAAACAGCAAATGTTGCGCGCAGTATATAACCTTCGATAACACCGGCGCCCTACTATTAGCGTAAGGGATTAGCCTTAAATTAAATGCTTCGCGTACTCCCTTTCTATTATTGTGCAACTTAACCTACCTTACCTTCGAGGCATAGCGCATAGGAGCTACTTATGCTCTAATATAATTATAAGATAGAGTAAATACTAGCTCTTTGCCCGCACTATGACTTGAATTTAGGTTAATACTAGGATTTTAATCACCTTCCGGCACTAATCCATTAATCGGCCTAAACCGGGATTCCCACTACTGAGAATAAAACAGGGTCTTTAGGAGGAGAAGACATTAACCCTCTTCGTTAAGAAACGGCCCGAAACGGACGCGAGCTTTCTAAGTAAGCGTACCTAATCGTATCCGTTATTAAGGGGAGTAACTAGGCTTTAGAGATCTAGCTATACTTTAATAGATATCTACGCCCTCTAATAATAGTAGCCCACCGATACAGATTTTAGTCCTCCTAAATATAACGCTCTACTCTAAATTCGGCCGCTCTCTACCTTAAATCTTAGCTATTACGCCACTAGCATATCCTGCCCGCCGAAGAAGCGTAATATCATTTATATTAGGAGTAACTTAGACACCGCATATATTTAGTTAGTATTCGAAAGAAGAACGATGGGCCGACGCGGTATTATGATTCTTTATAGTTCCTAGGATTTTACATATTCGCTATAGCTATAAAGCTATTTCTATCTATACGTGAAGTGAAGGTCTACGGTAAGGGTTACGATCGCATAACATATTCTATAAGCCAAAGCACCCTAGATCGCTACCGATTATATAAGGTATCTTTGCCAGGGGTTTAAATTATCTATATAGGTGTTAATATAGAAGGCGTCTAGAGTATATAGTAAGAAGAATATACGGATGTAAAATGCGCGTAGTTATACTTAGTAATTATTATCCTCCTTATTTATATATCTAAACTTATTAACCGTTAGTCGCGGCTAACCGTCCGAGCGAGTAGGGTTATAACGTCTCGGACTCTCTTAGTAGCTTCTTATATCCTAGTCTATTCGCCTCTTTATCCTCTCTGCCCCTTTTTATATGGGCTCATCGAGATGCTGAGGGGTGTTGTAGCGGGTACTTAAAGGTAGGACGAAGCTAACGCGGTAACGATAGTTCTATAGATTGCTTATCTATTTATTAACGCTAAATATTCGAAATAAAGGGTAGTAATAAGGTTAAGGCTCTTCTCGACTCTAGCCTCCGTAGATCCCGTACTCGTCGTTATCCTAACTATAGATAATTACCTCTATACCGGGTCTTCTGCCTTAGATTTTGCCGCTTCTTCTACCTCGCGTTTGGCAAATTTCGCCTCCTTTCCCGGACTTAGAGCTTCTGGCGGTATAGCTTCCCGACGCCTCTTCCTATAGTTAAGCGGAAGGCCAATTTATACACCTTATTACGCTCGCTTAATCTTATCTCTAGTCTCCGCATCGTATAGGAAAGAAGAAAGTTACTTATATATAATCTAAACGACAGTTACGCTCTATATATCTTAAGGTATATTAGCGAAGCGAGTCCTTAGCGCAAAGTTATAGAGCTAGAGCGATAATCTATAACCTTAAACCGTGGTTCCGTCGTCGGCTCGAAATGGCTACCAAATGCGAGATTAATTAGTATTAATATAGCGAAGACCTTACTAAAGGATGGGGAGGCAGGTATTATATCGGCTTCCGGAACGCTAACTATCTCTAGAAGCATGCCTTCCTTATTTTCCGGATCCGGCGCTAATCGAGGTCGCTAGATAGAAACCGATGCCCTCTTAGACCTAACGCCGTATTTAATATCGAGCCCTAGTACTATACTAATATTTCTATTAGAACCGTATATATAATTATTAGCTAGCTTGGCCAAGTCTTTATATCGCTGTAGGTATAAGGTCTCGATAACTATAAAGGGATATTAAGAATCGGCGTGTATAAGGGAGGCGTCTAGTGGGTGCTTAGGATATCTATTATTAATGGAACTATATCTATATAGATAGACGTCTGAGGTTGCCTCTAATCTAACTAGATTAATAATAGCTGTAACTTCTTTGTCCCTACGAGTAATATTTTCTAGCTACGACTAGATCTCCCGAACAATAAGCTCTATAAATATATCGTAGGTAGATATTAGTATTCTAATAATAAATGAAGATATATATAGAGACTAGTCGAACCTTACGCCTATAATGATCATGATTAGTGCTTATACCTTTATAAGAATAGGAGGGACCTATTCGCTTACCGGAGCTTACCTAATACGTAGTTATATAGTAATCTCCTTCTCTCTAGTATCGACTATAGTGTCTCGTTTTCTTCCGGCGTTAATTCGAACACCGTGAAAAGTTCTACCTCTAGCCCTTTGTAATATGAGATTAGAAAGATAAGAAGGCTTTTGACCCTCTTCGACGGTGCGTTTATCCGATTTAATGGGCTTAATCGAGGACTCTAATTTAAGGACGAGATGGCCTATAGTGTTTCCCTACTAGGTTGAGATAGCCTATAGGAAAACCGAGACGAGGTGAGCCTTCTCCGTTTAGGTATAGTAGGAACCGAACGAGCTATTATATTCGCTTTATAGTTAGGGGCGGCGTTTATACTAGACTAAGAGGTTTAAAGCCTAGATATTCCTCCGGGCCTCCGGGCCTAGACTAGAAAGGAGTTAGGATTACTCGCAAAAGAGAAAATCCGAACGTCGGATCTAGCTACGTAGTATAAGCACACCGTCTATATTAACTATAAGTAGCGTAATTATTCCACCTATACTCTATATATACCGTAAATCTAAGAAAGAGGCTCTAGAAATATATTACTATATAAGGCTTAAAATTAGACGAACGTCTCCGTCGATACTCTTTATATCCGATTTCCATCTTAGACTTCTATAGAGGCCAAACGAGCCGTTATCTACCTATCGTTACGGAATATAGTATTATGTCAGTAGTAACGAGCTATCGCACTTAGCTAGAGTACGCCAAAGATACGTGTATAGCTAGATTAGTCTATGGCTACGGCTAATGAGAGTAGCAAGATTTAGAGGATCCGCTAAAGCCTTTAGCATAAGAGCCCCGGGATAATAGTGCTATAATTAGGATTAAGTTAGATCCATTAGTCTTAATTCGGTTACTAATCTCGATTACTCTAGGGCACTTTAGTCTCCCTTAAGTCACCGTAAGGACTACGGTACGGTATATAATAATCGGGCTTAAAAGCGCTACTAGTGTTAAGATACTTATTAATTAAAGAACTTCGAGCTCGGCCGGTCTTAAGATTTTATAGGGCCCTTAGCCTAGTATGCTTACCCACCCTAATACAGCCTAACTTTACTTTAGCCTAGTGTATATATTTAATCGGCACTAGCCTAGCTATCTTATATAAGAAGTAGGGCTCTCCCCCTAAGTTCCTTTAACCTTTTCTTTCAGCATTCGGCAAAACTTAACTAATAATTTCGAAACGTCCCGGCTATATCTAAAGGTAAGATTACTCGAAAGAAATTACCGCCTAGACGACTACCTATAGCGATGTCGCTACGAATTATAAGATTAAAGAAGAGAACCTCTCACCTACCTCCTATCGATGCTTATCGTCCCTTTAGTAGCGACGAATTCGTATAATTAGTAGCACTAAGGTCAAAAATATAGGCTACGAAAAGATTAGTTATAGTCAGCGGGGCTAGAATCTCTATAAATGTAGGCAGTGAGTACCTATGCTATTTAAGTCCCCTATAAAGCTGGCGTAACTAACGATATAGTTCCTAACTTTAGAACGATACCGAAGTCGAGCCTAAATACGTTATATATATCTGCCTACGACACTTCGGAAGCTATAGGCCGTTTTTATACTTTAATTCGAAGCATATTACGCCTCTCGGCTTTGGCTAAACCGACCGAATTTCATATATTCCTAGATAGACTCGCTCTTAGTAGCCACCTCCTTCGATATTATACGTAAAATATCGATTACTTAGAAGGCCATCTGCCTAAACTTTAGGCGAAGACCGTATAGCTTTACGGCCGGATCGATTAAGCCGTATACTAATCCTATAGATAGACCGTACCGTTCTTAGTCGATTTATTCCGCGGGCCATATTTGCCTAATTACTAGCGATACGAGGAGCTAGCTCTCGGAAGAGAAAGGATAGGGAAACGATATCGAGGGATCGGTAGGCTCCGTCCGAACGTAGTCCTCTACGGTGAAGAGAACCCGAACGGCGACATAATTAGAAAGATTGCGGAGCGAGATCTACGAACGGGTCTAGATATAGTGATTATAGTAGGGATAGGCTTAAAAGTCCCTAGGGCGAGAAAATTAGTTAAAGAGTTCTATCGTAGTATTAAGAGCCGGGGAGGGTAAGCTATTTAGATTAATAAGGACCCATTTCCGTCTAGTCTAAAGGGTTACTTTAGCTCTACTTTTTAAAAGGACTGCGACGATATAGTATCTTTACTTTCCGTATAAATATTTCTTCCTTTAACTAAGTTCGGACAGCTTCCGAAACTCCTTAATAGAGTTTTAATATTATACTAAATCATAGATACTACTATGATATAATCGTACTAAAAAGCTTCGTTTTACGGTAGATATAATCGATTATTACACCGAAGACCCTAAGGATGGAGTCTCGTATAAGCCTATAACGATAGCGATAAGAATATACTTAGAATATATTTATTACGAACGGGCGAGTTATTATATCGTTATAATACTTGCTAACTACCGAACGAGCGGTCGTAGTCGTGGTAGTTAAGTAGTGGGTTATAAGTATAATAATTAAGGTGCTAGGCCAGAAAATTTACTAGCATTCGATGAGAAGTAGACTTAAGAACTTATTCTGCTTCGCTATATTTAAGGGATACCTTTTATCTAGATATCTTCCTATAAATACCGCTAACTCCCGTCTAGACTAAAAATGGTGCGGGATTCTTCTAGCTTTCTTCGCGTCGAGAAAATAGAAGATGTTAATATATATACTTTTTAGTGCCTAATAAAATGGAAGGAGATATTAGTACGGGTAGACCGATAAAATTTCTATCGAGTATATAGCGGGTAGGAGCTACACCTTTTTATATTAGTTAATAGATAGTAGTACCGGGTTGACTCCGTAATCCTAGTAAAGCGCCTGCTATTTCTCCCTAATACCGGCGTCGCTACCGTAATGTAAGGCAAATTCCGGCCTAACCCTTTAAATTCTTCCTTTCCTCTTAGTTATTCCTCCTTTAAGGTCGAGGCTCTAAAGGCTGCGTAGTATAGAGAAAAATTCGTTATTATCCGTACTATACTAAGCTCTAGTACGACTTTCCCTCCGGTCGATATTATAGCCGATAGGAACCTCTAGACTAAAATAGTAGTCCTAAGCCTTCTCGAATATCTTGCTATTCGACCCTTATTTCTAATTACGATTTATCGCTAAACGACGAAATTCGGCGTAGAGCGTAGCGTGAGGGTTAAACGGAAAATCGTATTATTAGAAGAACGCCGATCTTATCGAGGCTAGTATAAGTGCTATAACAGTTACGGTAACTTCTTAGGAAATTTAAATATCCGACTATCGTAGCTACGAATCTAGACTTCTTAGATCCTCGATAAGGGGGAGCCGAGAGAAATAAGGTTAGTAGAACCCTAGGTCGACGCGGCCGAAGTCGTTATATATTAGAAATAAAGCGTCCCAACTTCTATAGCGAAGGAACATTAGGAGGACTAGTCTATAAGCAATTCGGGCGGCGAATATATATCGCTATATTTATTCTAAGATAGGGACTTCATAAACAACTACATGATATTTATTAGATAACTATAAATCTAATAACTTTACTTTAGATCGAAGATTAAGATCGCGATAAGACGATAAGCCTTTTGCTCTACACACTAGCCTATATAACCCTAGTATAACTCGCCTAGTAAAGAGGTTCAATTGCTATAAATTAGGCTGTTATTTAGGAACACCCAGCTACGAGCATTTAGTCCCACTTATTTTAGAACTCGTAAAGTACCTCTATTTAATTAATTATAATTAATATAGAATATATAGTCTATCTTATTCATTTGAATAGCTCGTCCCTTAGATTCGATTAATTCTTATGGAAGTAGATATCTACCCGCTAGTGCCTCGTTAGATATAAACTAGAGCCGAGGACATAGGTGTGAAGTCTACCCGTAAGTGTTCCGCGGATATAGGATTCCGTGAGCCGGGGCTTATATATTATCATATGTAGGACTTTACGTTAGGCACCTTTACTAATTTCAGTGAGTCGTCTACTACGCTAGTAATATAAGTAAATAGAGCTATTTACATAAGTAGATCCAGCTTTTTATTATCCTACTCGATTATGAAATGCCGTTAAAACTTTAGGCCGTTTTATAGGTTCTTAGCTTTACTAAGAGGCGGATAGGAATCGCAGTAGATTAATAAGGTCTCTCTAGGACTTATTATATATAATAATATACTTAATTATAAGAAGTCTACCTTACTTTAGGTAAAGCGTTTCTTCTGGATACCTCGCCGGCGGGTATATATTACTTAGTTGGGTTCTTTACATCCGTAATTTATAGTATAGCCTATTTAAATATCGTTGCTCCTCTCGTAGCTTATTTCTATTACTAACCGGTCCGAGGATTTATCTCGTTATAACTATTTCCGAATTACTATAGCCTCGTTTTTTATTATATCTCTATTATACTCGGAGTCCGACTCGCTATATCGAGATTTCTCGACTAGGTCTCCTAGCAAGTGCTCACGCCTATATATTTACTTATATTACGAGTAGTCTACTAACATCCGGATAAATTAGATGACCTCTCCGACGTTAATAGTTTCGTAGAACCTAAGAATGGCTATCCGCCTTAAGCGTTAGAGACGACTTCGTCTCTTAAAGGTCTTTAAAGCGCCGAATAACGGAACGTACTTAACATCGTCGATTAGCTCCGCTAATATGGTCTCGAGAGCACGCTATCCCTACCCTAGCTCGTGGTTTACGGTGATTAGTTAGCCGGCAAAAGCTCCGTTCTCGAAGCCCTTACGGAAATCCTATTCCCTAGGAATAATAATCTCTATACGCGATTCGCTATAGAAATTATCTTACGCCGTGCGACGAACGACGTAATTACGGTTAAAGTAATACCGGACGATTAAAGGCCCCCTAAAGAAAGAGCTTCTATCGAAGCTTTTAAAGAATCTATCTCGGATTTCGAAGAGCTTCCGTTATTAATAGATAAGGTAACGGCTCTTATAGGTATTAATAATAAATCTACTTCTAAGTCTAGAGCCTTCGCTAAAGACGTCCTAAGTATCGAAATCGGAGGCCGTTCCCGACTTTAACTAATATTAGTCGATCTACTAGGCCTTATCTAGACTAAGACTAAAGGGGTAACCGAAGAGGATATCTAGCTAGTTACCGAGATTACCGACTATTATATTTCCTAACCCCGGACGATTTGCCTAGCTATAGTCTCGGTATCTAATAACTATACTAATTAAGGGATCCTAAAGAAGGTTAGAAAAGTCGACCCCGAAGGAGATCGTACGCTTAGTATTATTACTAAGCCCGATCGATTATCTCCCGGTTCCGGGAGCGAATAAGCCTTCCTCGGTCTAGCCCGTAACGAGGACATATTCTTTAAATTAGGCTAGCACGTACTAAAGAACCGAAGTTTCGAAGAGGGTTCGAGCTTATTTAGGTAACGCAACTTCTCCGAGATTACCTACTTCCGAAAATCGAATTTCTCTACCCTACCTAAAGAGTGCGTAGGGATTATATCCCTAAGGAGTCGTCTAAGCTAGCTACTCTTCGACTACGTAAAGTAGGAGCTCCCGAAACTACGAAAGGATCTCGAGGAAGCCTTTACGGACATATAACTTCTACTAGTAGCGATAGGTAGCCTAAGAGCTACGCCGTATAAGTATAAATCCTTTTTAACTTAGCTTAGCCTAGACTTCTATAAGGTTAGTAAAGCCGTAGTTAACGGACACTACGAAGGAGAATACTTTACTTATAATACTAATTATTTATTCTTAGTAGACTCTTCTACGACTATCCGTAGACTGCGGGCTGTTATCTAGTCTAAGAACGGTTAATTCTCTAATCGTTTACGCACGCGCGGCTATAAATACTACATCGGTAAATAGGAAGAAGCGAAGGCTAACGGCGAAGTAGCTAGGATAGACGCGGCCCCCGTTATCTTAATAATAGAGTAGGTGCCGCCTATTTATTAGTCTAAACCTAGAGCGATAGACTAGGTCCGAGGGGTTCTTATTCGGACCTATAGTAAAGAGCTACCCGGTAATTTTAATCCTTTATTAGTTAGTAAGCTCTTCTAGGAGTAATCTAGTAAATAGTAATAGATGGCCGAGTTTTATATTAAGGATATTACGGACGTCTATAACTAATTTCTTAATAATTTGCTTAAGGAGAAATGTCCTAAGGATATATACACCCGTCTCTAGTCGTCTAAAATCGAAGATACTCTAAAGCTAAGATTAGACGGCGCGGCTAAAGAGATAAAAAAGATTATAGAAGATATTAAAAGCTATCCGATAACGTATAATTACTATTACACGGACACGATTAAGAAGAGACGTCGTAAAAGAGGAGAAAAGTTACTAGCTAAGTGTATCGACAATGCGACCTAATACTTTACGCTTCCCGGGTGTAATTCGAATTATATAAGTATATAAGTCGATGCTAGAAAAGTAGTACGAGAATATTCTAACGAGGTAGATCTAGATATAGAGAATCATAGCTATAAAGAAGCTCTTAACTATCTATATTCGATTTATAAGGTTAGTGAGCTCGTATATACACCTAGTCGATTACTCCTTACTTACTCTACTTAGCTATCGTAAAAAACCTTTATCGATAACGTTACTACCTAGGTCGTAGAGCGATATATTATACGTAACCTAGAGAAAATCTTTTCTCCCGTTATAGTAAACGGCTTATCTAACGCGGAGACGGGAGAAATCGCCTCTAAGCCTCCGTCGGCGAGAAGATAGAGGGATCTTCTTAAAAGCAAAATTAAGAAGTTAAATAAAGGACGGAGTATTTTTCGTAGTATAATAAGGAGCGCTACACCGTAGAGAATATTATATTACTATTATAGATCGTGATTACGCTTACCACCCTTAATTAATTACTTCTCTATTATCTATAGCTTAGCATGTTTTATAAAGATTAACTTAATATAGTTTTAAATTCTATAGTCTCTATTTAGCCTCCTAGTAAGTGCCTAGACGGAAAGAGACTTTTAGCTTTATTTAGATTAAGATTAACCTAAACCCATAATTAAGCTATACTAAATAATCTTAAGAGATGCCTAATTAGACTCTATACCGCTGAAATCCTAAACCCTTATAAGCTTCTTTACTACGTCGATAGCAAAATCCCTACTCTCTCGGATAATATCTAGAAATACCTTTCTAGAGCATAACTCCCCCGAATAATCTTTAACTACCTCGACCACAATTTTTCTTAACGCTGCGTTATCCTAAGCGGTATTGCCGTATACTTCCCGAATATAATTAGGAAATATATCGCTTATCTAATGCTTTTGAAGTTAGGCCTTAAGATTCCTTATAGTAAGGGCTTTTAGATTATCTATCCGAAATATATCCGCAAGGGCGAACACTCTAGGATGCTTTAATAGTTTAAGATTATTACCTAATAGAGTTATTAACGTGCTTTCTAATATTCTAAAAATAGACGCTTTGCCTTCTTTGCTTAGGCTTTTAGTAGGTTTATTATAATAGTATCCCTTATATATAAAATAAAACACCCTCTAAAGTATATATACGCTATAGTCGTAGAACCGAAATTCGCGTTCTTTACCTTCTTTAAAACTACTCTTAAGGGCGTTATCGAAATAAGGGCTTCGAACGCCTAGTATCGCATAATAAGCTAGTAGTAGTAACTCTACCGAACCTAGGTAAATACTAACGTCGGAGTATTTAGTATTATTAAACAATCTCGGCTTACTTAGTGCCTTATTACGATCGTCGAAGAGGCGCTGACCTACCCTATATAGATATGAGGATAACCCTTCTCCGGCGGCGTACCTCTACTCATGACGCTGGATTCGAGCTACTAACGGAGACTAGTTAGCACGATCTGATTATAGCAGTTTACACGTATATAAGCTACCTAATCTTCTTTATTATAGCCTATAGTCTCCCTAGCGACTCCCCGCTATACGCTAAGCCGATATAGTATAAATCCTATTTCTCGGACGGTCTTAAAGGGATTATTCTCTCCGTCGAACGAGCTCGGGTTTATCGGGTATAGACTTTGCCATCTACCGGGCGATACCTACGGGGTAAAATTCGCTTCGCAGGGCGGCTACGGTATGCCTCGTTCCCACCTTCTCGGCGTCTTACCCTTCCTATTAGAAGATCATCTTAACTAGATCTCGCGAGTGCGATGGAGGTCGAAAATGTTGGCCCTAACGAGAATCCTTCTAATCTATCGAACGAGGGAGAACTTAAAACGATTAGGGGTAATAAACGCAAAAACCATCGCGGTAGCTAAAAGAAAAAGGGTAGAAAGGGCCCGAAAGCGGGTAATTAAGACACTGCCGCCGGGAGTAAGGGAAAGGGTACTATAGTAGAGGACAGAGGCGATGCTGGCCAAGAGTTAAATGCAGTATAAGAACTCTATTAGTAGTACCTATTCTATAGACGATACGGTGCTAACCCTATACACGCATTAACCTTAACTAAGCTCTATAAGGTTAAAGTAGTAGCCGGAAAAGGCCTTAGTGTCTTTGCTTTTCGAGATCTTAAGTGCGGAACCTAAATATATGCGAGCGGCCATTAATTTACCTCACCTAAGGAAACGCAATAGACGTTCCTACCGAATTCGTAAAGCTTTCACCGGACGAGTAAGCCTTATTCCTATTACTTTATTACCGGCGACTTAACGCTCGTAATGCCGCGAGAATAAGTAACATCCGCGCTCAGCTAAGTTTACGACCGAGCGTAGTAGCTCTATCTATTAAAGAGCTCGTAAAGATTATGGCTATATACGAAACGAACACTTTCGAAGTAGGGGAGGGATCTATTATATGCCCCGAAGCATTACGCATTAATTATTTATACTTACCTAACGTCTATTACTGCTGGAATAAGTCTATTAGGCGAGAAATAGTGCACGTAGTTAAGGATATCGCAGCTAGCGAGGAAATCTTAACTACGTACGTTAAAATTTGCATTAATTACGCTAAACGTGAGAAATAGTAGGAGCGATATAGCTTTACTAGTAATTATCTAGCGTGCGATACCTCTACTACCTTTAGCAGAGCTAGCGCGAAGAGGCGTAAGCGCTTATTCCGTATCGACTAGGACTTAGCTATATATAGTACTTTACCGATGTTAAGCCCCTTTAGTAATAATAAAAAGGCTTTATATACTATACTCGAGTATGCGAAGCTACTCCGTAAAGAAGGAGTAGAAAATATAGAATTAACTCGAAAGTATATTAGGCCCCTATACCCTAATTATAATAAAATAAAGAGAAGCTAATAGCGCTATAGTTTCCGAGAAGCCGTAGATTTTAATGCTAGCTCCGGCAATATAAGGAAGGCCTGTAAATAGGTAGAGAAAGCCCCGGAGATGACTACGACTTATATAGGAATAGATTACGAAGGATATAAAGATGATTAAGAGACTTTATAGAATTTCGTAGCTAAACGTAATAGAGGCTAGAGGATGCGGTAGATAGAAATAAGAGCGTTGCGGTAGATAAGAGGGAGCTAATACGGAAAGTCTAGAAGGTTTAGGTTATAATGCTGCGGTGGATTTTTAATCTTACGTAATCTTAAAGAGTATATAGTATAGTAATAGCGGCAGTAATTAGGCTATATTAGAACATCGTATTAGTAATATAGAAATATGCGGAAGTCCACCGTGTAGAACTTTATAGAGTAAGAGATGCTCCTCGGACGACGCGTTATTTATAGATATAAGATGGTACTCGGAACTACTCTAGTCCGAGATTGCCTAAGCCGTCTATAAGCTCGTCCTCGTCGTTACCGCCCCTAGTCTTTAAAGTAAGTGCGACTAGTAGCCCTTTTATTTTCGCTAGTCGATACCTATACGACAGCTCCTCTTTAATCTTAGCTTTAACGGTGTAAGTATACCCTTCCTCCTAATCCGCTATAAAGCCTTCCGCCTATACTAATGTTCGGAAACGCTTATAACAGGCTCCCGAAGATTCCACTACCTCTAGCTCCGCACCACCACTCCCGCTTTCTATAAGTTAGAGAGGCTACCTATAAGTAGATTCTGGGACTTACTAGTAGTTTTTATAAATCCCTAGTTAACGACTATTCGCGACTGCATAATACGCTATTCGCCCTTTTTCTAGTGCCGTTGTCCCTGTCCCCTTTATAATCTTATAGTCGTACTTCTCGACTCCTTCGTCTTCCATATACGCTTTAGCCTTTGCTAAAGTTATAAACCTATAAAATTTCGACCCTCGAGAACTAGTTACTAAAGGGTGCATATCTCCCCTAAAGCTAATTAGTAACCCTAGGATGCGATGGTGTCACTGCCTATAGAATACTTACTAGGACGAGAAGATGGTCGGTATAGTAAGGTAGGAACCACGAATTACCGCGTAGTACTTCTTTCCCTTCGAACGTTTTAGCATACTAAGTGCTTACTCGCTGCGACTTACAATCGTTAGTTAAGGTCTAATTATCGGCGAAAGAGTGCGTTTGCTCGACGTCTACTACGGTAAGAGAGCTAAGAGGCTTACGTGTCGCCTTAATTAAGCGGCGTAATCTCCTTCGGAATTAAGCCTACCTCTCCCTATTAAACGTCGCTTAAGTAAACGAGGGTGTAGTGGCCGTAATTACTACTTAGCCACGTTTTATATTCGCGCATTAGCGAACGCCCGCGCGCCTAATTAGATGGGGGCTCTAATTACTAATATTAAAGATAAATAACACGCTACGCTAATATAGCTCTAGCCGCTCGGCATAAAATTAGATATAAAAGCCAAGGGCGCTAAGGCCGGGTATACGGGTAACACCCTACTAAATCTCTACGAACTCCTCCTACTTAATACTAAATTATCACCTATAGAAAAATCGTAATCTTACCGGCGCCATTAGTAGATAGACCTAAGGAAGGGTGCCGGCTAGCGCCTCGAGTTATACTAGGAAGAGCGGTAAACGAAACTTCTAAGCTAGGATTAATGCCAATACTATTATCTAATCGCAGTCGGTTTTTCTTAATTTTATTAACTTTAATCGACGATTTATTATTTCCGTCATCCGGCGACAATATTTCGCAGAAATAATAGCGGTAGTAGAACGCAATTCTAGAATATAGCTAATAGATTCGATTCTCGACACTATCTCCTATGTCCCAGCGGTAACTTCGAGCTAAGAGTTATCCTAGCGGTTAACGATAGTTAATAAACTTAACCGTCTTACTTCACCTAGTCCCTCGGTAACGACCGATATCTCTACTAAACCTAGTTAAAGCAATATTATAGAGGAAATTGTGGCGCTACTTCACTACTTTTAGGGCCCGACTAATTAGTAACTACGTATGAGGCTTACGGAGATCATAAGTGTAGCTATTAAGCTTTAGAGCGCCCTTCGGAAGGATAGTTATTAGGTCGATTTCGTCTACGACCCCTTAATAGGTGATTAGCAGGGATAGGATTTAGTCGATGACGTGGCGACGAATAGCTCTACGGCGGCGATTTCGTATAGCGAAATACCTATAGCCTAACTACCCTTTAAATCCTATATGCTATTCCCTCGAATTATGGGCTCCTTTAACTCTGATCGTGCCGGCCCTCGCATTCTATATACGGGATCGGCTCTTCCTCGTGATACTCCGGTCTTTTAAATAGGTCTTTAAGAAATGAAGGAGATCGATTACGCGACGAAGGAATTTAAACGTAGTCTGCGTAGAGGATCTAGCGCTTAATCTTCACTAGTAATAGGTAAGCGTTAAGGAGATTAGCCTATTCTATACCGTAGCTATAATTAAGTCCGTTAAAGTTTTAGTATAATAGGGGAGGGATAACTTAGGCGCGAGGGCAGATTACTATAGTTAATTAATTAAGGATAACGATTTAGGTACTTTAAATGCGTTCCTTTTCGTTATTATCTTATGCGCTGGCCTAGCTCCATTAGAACGCCGAAGCATTATAAAGCTTACGAATCATTTTTTATTAGATAAGTGTAATAACCTTATAATAGTTATTAAGTATCCTATATATTCTCCGTTAGTTAAGGGGAATTAGATAAAAGAGAAGATAATGCTAAGATAGTAATATACCTAGATATAGAGCGTAACGTGTACGACATCGGAGTAATTTAACCTATAATAGACTAATATTATACCGAAGCTTATAGACGATAAGGTGATATAGAAGGAGTAGTCCGTTAAATTACCGACCTCGTCTATCTCTATTACCTTATCCCCCTTCTTCGTAGTTTACTATCCCGTTGCTTCTTTTGCTACTCTATCTACCTTCTTATTCTCTAGGATCCTAGTCCTTCGATTTTCTTCCCTAACTAGTTAATTCTCGTACTAATTACTCTACTAGGAGGCTAACACGTTTCTAGAGCTTAGTATATTAGTGATAACTCACTTCGCTTATATCTATAGGAGTACGAGAGTACTCTCTATATCTAAAAGATGAGGGTTCGCTAAGGGGTCGAGGAGGAGTACTGTATACCTCTAAAAGGTGAGGGGTCTACTAGGGGCAGTACTCGTCGGGGTAGTACTCGTCGAGGCAGTATTGCCCGCCTCTAAAAGGTGAGGGGTCTACTAGGGGCAGTACTCGTCGAGGTAGTACTCGCTAGGGGAGCACTATACACCTCTAAAAGGTGAGGGTTCTACTAGGGGCAGTACTCGTCGGGGTAGTACTCGTCGAGGTAGTACTCGCTAGGGGAGTACTGTATACCTCTAAAAGGTGAGGGTTCTACTAGGGGTAGTACTCGTCGGGGCAGTACTCGCTAGGGGAGTACTATACACCTCTAAAAGGTGAGGGTTCTACTAGGGGCAGTACTCGTCGGGGTAGTACTCGTCGAGGCAGTATTGCCCGCCTCTAAAAGGTGAGGGGTCTACTAGGGGTAGTACTGCCTCGACGAGTACTACCCTGACGAGTACTGCCCCTAGTGGACCCTCGACGAGTATTGCCTACCTCTAAAAGGTGAGGGGTCTACTAGGGGCAGTACTCGTCGAGGCAGTACTCGCTAGGGGAGTACTGCACACCTCTAAAAGGTGAGGGTTCCACTAGGGGTAGTACTCGTCGGGGGGAGTACTCCCCACATCTAAAAGGTGAGGGTAGTAGGGGGAGTACTCGTCGAGGGAGTACTCGCTAGGGAGTACTCCCTACGTCTAAAAGTTAAGGGTCGCTAGGGGGAGTACTTCCTACGTCTAAAAGTCGAGGGCGCTAGGGAGGCCTGCCCCTTAGCTATAGTCTATCCCCTTTCTCAAGACCTATCCCTCGCTTCCTAGGTCCATCCCTCACCTTATAGGTCTATCCCTCAGTCACGGTCTAGTCCCTTTTTAAGGCCTATCCCTTACCTCGTAGGTCTATCCCCTAGTTATAGTCTATCTCTATTATTAAGGCCTAGTCCTTACTTAGTAGGTCTATCCCTTAAGGGCTTCTCTCTCTAGAGAGAAGCACATGGAGCGCTACTAGGCGTTAAGATCCCCTAGGAACCCTCTCCTAGGAGTATACGGGGACATCTATTCTAGAAGCTTGGCAGCGGTAAGGAAAGTTTCTATAGCATAACGTGCGGAGTAATCCCCTTGCGAGTACTCCCCCTACGGAGTCCGCTTAGTTCGTCTAGGCTTCACGTGGTGTAGGTGGTATAAAACTTCTAGCGCAGAATAATTAGTTACCCTTAACAGCGTATTAGTCATCCGGAATGTCGCCGGGCGCTTATATCTACACCGGGAATAGTGGCTATAACTTATATACTACTCTACTTAATAACAATTTAGCACCGTATATCTTGCTAAGACTTTACTATACTATCTTCTATTAATCTCCCCTATATCTATCTTATCTAGTCTTAAGTTAGTACTTATATAAAGATATCTCCTACCCCTCTATTCTAATTCGATATGGCCCGCGGTTAAGTAAAGTTAAATATTAAGAAGAATAGGCGGCAACCTCTAGTACTAAAGGATTAAGGTGGAGTGCTCGGAGTCCACACTACGTATTTAAGCTAACCGTCTATAGGGAAGCAGCCTCGAGGTATAAAAAAATAAGCCGTTCGCAAAAGCGCACGCCTATAAGAAACACGATCTCGTAAGTAATCCTTATTTAAGAGTAATCTCGTTCGAGAAATCTAAATACTGCCCTCCTCACTATATAAGTATCCCTAGAGATAGAAAAGTATATTCCTCTATCCTTTCTTATGCCCTGTTACACCGCTGATATAATCGAGGCCTTAGAACGTTCATAGGTCCTCTAAAAACCCTTAAAGCCCTATTAGAAACGGAAACGAGAGTACGGAGCTAGACGTTCCTCTCCTTAAGACCGAGACCGGCCTCCTTCGAAGCGACCGCGAACCTCGCCTTTAAGCTGCACTGCTAAGGAAAAACTGCGTCGGGAGGCGGTAAGTAATACTAGCGAGAGTAGTACTAACCCTCTCCGGTATTAGATTCAGAACGGAAGGTAGCGTAAGGAGTACTTCGAATAAGATAGCTAGGTAAGGGAAGATTTCGAAAGGGGTAGATCTCGGGAAGAGTTCGAATAAAGGGATTAGTTATAAGAGTATTACTTAAAAGAGCCATTTAGACTAATGCACGGTTTTTACTATTTATAATATCTATTTACGAGGAAGAAGTCCTTATCTTCCCTTCGCCGTAAGAATTCGGAACCTAGCCTTTAGACACCTAGTAATTAACTGCCGAGGGAAGTTAAGAGTACTTAATATAGGACTATAGAGTATGAAATTAGCCTAGAGAAAAAGGGCAGCTATATATATAAATTTAAAGATAGATATAAGTAAGAGCATTTAGAGGGGCTACTTTATTCCGAGTAGACAGTCCCTTAGAACTCGCTATTTCGTGATAACCTACTCGATAAGACTTGCGAAAAGATCCGAAATAGGAACGAGGCCATAATTATTTAAGATATTACTCGATTAGTCGTCCCTTCGGCGCAAAACCTAGCCATCTACGGTGCTACCTACCTTAATTACTTATACGAAAGCGTTAACGAAGGCTGGAATAGTATAATCCCTTTTTATAGTACTCGTCCGCAACCCGACTACTCCGTAGGATTCGGGCGATCTGCGTTTATAGAGGAATAACTTAAAAAGCTCGAGCCTTTTATAGGTGAGATCGGCTCTAAATCCACCACCTACTTTATAGCTATAACGCGGATATACTTTCCCTTCCTTACCTACGAGGTGAAGTATAGTGCTGCGGCACTTGATATCGCTAACCGATAGAACGCTTATAGTATAACTATTGCCGTAAGAGGTATCGTCGAGCTCTATAAAGCGGTGAAGCGTAAGAAAGAGCTTTACCGGGAGATCCTAGCCTTTTCGATCTCGCACGATTATACCTCCGTAAGAATCTATGGCTACTACCCCGTAATCGAAGGGGATAAGACTACCTTCTATCGACACCCTATTAAATTATTATTTTTTACTAGCGAAGATGGCAAAGAAAGATAGATAGCCTATAAATTCGCTAAGAATATCTACGATAATTAGATACCCCTTTACTATAAAAGACTCTGCTCGGCCGTCGATGACTTACCGCCCGACATTAGTTTTAACCTTTCTTAATCTACTTCTTTCTTATAATTAGGCCTTTAGAGTTCTTAGGAATTAAACGCCGAGTCCATATTTATGCTAGATTAAGATGACAGCCTATTAAGCCTTATAGGCTCGTAAGAAGTTACACCGACCACCTCCTTTACTTAAATAACTAGGCGAGCATCTAAGAAGCTAAGGAATAACCGTGCTACGGGTTAGTAGCGATGAAATGTCGGAAGGAGGCCTAGCAATTATAAGCAGTGTGGGAAGCGTTTTCGAGGTAATAGTTACGTTTCTATAGATTGCTATAAGATGATTTAAGTGACGTGATAATAGACCTAGTAAAGGTAAGGAATTTATAGGCGTATATACTTTCCTCGAGCGGCAACTATATACTTTAAAGACTACTTTCGAAAGTTATCGCCTCTTTTGCTTAGTCCTTAACATGTAATAATACTAACGTCTATCTTCCGTTTAGCGGAGGACCTAATAAGGTGGATACTAGTACCTTAGTAGATCCACCGGTAAGTTATAGGATATAAGCCGTGTCCATGTTTACCTATACTATTAACTACTTTAAAAGGTCTTAAAGTTAATATACTTATAGGCTACTTAGCCTAACCAAAATCGTCCTTAGACGGTATAGACGAAATTAGGGATATCGAGTCCGAGGCTAGGTATAAGTTCTCGTCTTAGCGCGTTATTAAGTTATCTCTTACGAAGTTACTAGTTAAAGGGCTAAGGTGTCTACTGGGATAACGATGGAAATACTAGTACTAGCTGCGGAAATATCATATTCTTACTATATATATATTAGAAGTTTTATATAGCTGACGGCTAACGTATACCTATTTCCTATCCTTCTGCTTCTTCTATCCTACTTCTACCTATCCTACTTAACGTCGCTACTATATCGCATTATTCTTACTACCGATATTAGATCCCTTAATATTTATATGCCTTCCGAAGCTTTAACCGAACTAGACCTCTTATTTAACGGGTCCTCTATATTTGAGTTATACGGTACTTCACGAACGGTGTAATTAAAGTCTTTGGATAATAGATTAATAGGTAACGGGTACGATGCTTTCTAAGCTGGAATTAGCTTAAGATCGATATATTAGGTTTATACGTACGATTTCTATTATGCTAGGAGGCTACTATTTATAATTAGTCGATCGATAAGTATAATACTTTCTATTCCTGCGGATGATTAGTGCTACGTCTACGTTACATAATCGCGCTAGCTAGTTAGCTTTCTTTATTAAGTTCGGTTTCCTTCGAGCGAATTGCTGATTTTTTGCTTTAGCTGCGTAGGGCATATTGTAAGGTTAATAATATAATTAGGTAGTCGCGGGGTGAATGAGGTAGATTAATAATGAAGTTAAGCTCGGACTAATCTTACTTAATATTTGTGAGAAGAAGTATAGAGAAATCTAGTGCTTACCCTTACTTACCTTACGGAAGCTAAAGTTGGCTCCCTTTTTTCTAGACCTTATTAACCGTAGATTTTCTTCGAGACTTATTAGTCCGTCCTGAATATAACTTAGTAAGACCGGAAGCTCTAGAGAATATTTACTCCTATATCGTCTAGATAAGCGCTAACGAGTCCCTAGGCTAAGATTATCTCCGAAGGAAGCTATTCGGTACGATCGTCGGATAACTCTTGGGCTATAATGATTCGGACTATATTAGCAGTTCAGCATAGTTATAATGCTTACTACGAGGTCTACTATATAATATTCTCTTCCTAGATATAATGCTTTAAGCCTAGCGCTATAGCTTTTAAGTCGAGGTCGTTACGTAGCTTACCATTATATACTAGGCTTCCCGCTACTAACCGCAGAATCGTATATATCGTTAGCATATCTAGGCGTAAGCAGTGGATATACGTGACGAAAGCCTTCTAAAAAGGATCGCTGTATTTTATAGTATTATATCTTATATACCCGTTAGTAGTATTTCTATTAAGTGGGGAGTAGATCATATTTTCCTAGCGGTGGTAGGCCTATAGAGTAAGAGAAAACCTAATCCTAACCCGGATATACTATAGCCGTTATCAGTAACGAAGCCATCGATAAGTATCGACCATCGTCGCCTATTCCGTAGGTCCTTCTAAAGACCTTACTTCGTACGCTTATAATATTTCGGAGTTCGATCCGCGTAGATATAAGTAAGGTAGTCCTTATATACTTTACTACTACTCCTCTCCCCGCTACGCCGTATATACTTCCTAACCCTTTACTTAGCCTAAGCTTCGGTAAAGAAGGTATTATACCTATCTAGGTTTCTTCTCTCCGCGATAGATCGTCGCTATTAATATAGGTCGTCTTTAATATCTAAGTGTCGGAGGGCGAGATAATATTATAGTCGATAAGCTTATTCCGAGCTACCTTCTAGAGTTCATATAAGCACCTCACGTAACGGTATCGTATATATTCCTTCTATCGTTAAAGCCTACTAATAGGTTTTAAGGTAATCTAGAAGATCGCTCCGTGGTAAGCCTTACACGACTGCTTCTATTATTTTATTATCGGAACTCCTTCTCTTCTAACGCGCTGTAGGTTCTTCGTAAGGCCCTGGCGTAGTGCTCCTTACGAGGGATAGAGGATTCGCCGTCGGAGGCGATAGTACTAGATAAGGTGTGTCAGCTTTAGTCTATAAACCTATCGTTTATAAGGAAAGATCTTTAATTTTGCCGGAAGGCGATAACGGCGTGGACTATAAAGGCTCGCTAGCATTATTTATAAAATCTTCGTTAATAAACTCTATCTAGGAGTCGCAACTTGCGGCCTCCGGCTTAAACTCTACGGGCTCGACATTAGTAAGAGAGACTAAGAAAGCTCTTACGGCTTCTTACCTAATAGCATTTCTTAAGTTATTAATAACCGCAATAAGTCGCTTATATATCCGTCGTAGCACTTTAAGCGCTATGTTAACACGGTGCTTAGATCTGAAGTTAATAAGCTAGATCGGTTAAGTTAGACTTCCTAACCTTAAGGTTAGGAAGTCTATTTCTAGAAGCTTCGTCTAATAGCCTTACGAGGCTTCGTATCTAAAACTACTATAAGCTACCGTAAGCATACCTGACACTAGGCCATCTCTAGATAATTACTCGTTTCATATCCGTTTTATATAGTATAAAGCTTGGGAGAGGCTCTAGTCCGACTTTAGAGTTCACTACTACTAGATCTATAATCCTAAGAGCCTTTCTAAACGGCTGTAAATTTAATTTTATTTGGTAACGGAGATAAGGGTAGGGACTATGCATCGATTTTAGAAGCTTAGTAGCGGTAAGGAAAGTTTCTATAGCACCGTAAACTCCTAGGAGAGGGTTCCTAGGAGATCTTAAAGCCTAGTAGAGGGGGCCTCCGTAGAGCTTTTCGGACCGGTGAGTAGGGGGCTCCTAGGAGTAATTCTTCTCCTAAATGAATATAACGGGCGCGAACCTTACGTGTATTATAGCCGTGTATTAGCTGCTTTAGGTATAGTAAATATATAGCGATTCCGAAACCGTTAGCGATTATAAGGATGTTTTCATACTCGCCCACCGGTGTACTAATCCTATGTAGGCCCCGAATAGAACTAATCGACACTCCGGCACCGTCGCTGCCTCTTCCGCTACCGGATGGCCCTAAGAATCCCACCTCGCTAATCGTTTATAGAATCGGCTAGGTATATCTTCGCTCCACTACGAATCTTTATAGCTAGTAGCTCTTTAGAGCGTTTTAAAAGCCTCTAACATTTGGTAAGGGGTGGTTATAGTCATCTAGTAAGGAATTACTATAATCGGCACCGAGCTATAGTAGCACTTCGCGCACGGCTCCCTAATTTTAGATTAGGGTTAAAGCTAAAATTCTTAGTATACTTACGTAAGATATTATATTATCCGATTAGCTATTTACGTCTACGAATATAATCCTAGTCCGCTAGTAACTTCTAGCGATATATTACCTTTATATTCTTATTATTACTAAGTTATAACTATTTTCCGAGCATAGAGCCTCCTCTACGCGTTATGCCATCTAAGTGTAAACGCGTAAGCATCTTCTAATATGCTAATTTTAATGCGCCTACTCTTTGCCGTTTCGTAAGTAAGCTTCGTAGAGGGTAGTATTACTTTTACGACACTTCTCAGGTACTAGCATATGGTAGCTTTAACTAGATAATCCTAGTTTCGTTCCGTGACGGGGTAGAGTAGGTGCTCCGTTCCCTACGAGACGACGGTGTAATTAAGTCGGATAAAACGAACCTCTTACTATTAGCTAGTGAAGCCGCTACTCTTATATATATTAGGGCTAATAGTATAATCCCCGTTCCTAAAGTCTTTGCATATAGGTAAGCCATTCTCCCCATTTAAGTTTAGATCGGGCTAACAATTAAATAGCTATTCTAGGGATAACGATATCGGTATCCTATATATCCTTATAAGTAAAGCTTACGGCTCGCCTCTATAGCGCATATAGAAGGACTTAGAGAAAGATGAGCCTAATGTGTCCTACGAATAAAAGATAAAGATTATATTCTAGCTCGGCGTTATTATATGGTAACTATCTCGACTTAGTTTCGATTAGGCTAGATTACTCTTTAAGGAAGATAGGAAATTTTAAATTAAGACCTATCTATCCCGTAGTCTACTGCTGAATAAACGACATTTACTTAGAGATATTAATCGTGGAGCTTTTAAATCTAAGAGGGACTATTACGAGGCTTATATCTTAGTATTTTTAGAACATGTGAAATATCTTTAACTAGGTTATTACTACTTCTTTGCGCCTATTCCCGCGCGAAGTAAGTACGATAACTATACTAGATTTCGGAAAGCGTTAGATTAGTAGAGTAACTTCGTTACCGTGTAGTCTAAGATTAATAGTTCAGAAAATAGGACCGATTATGTTATTACTAGAGAGGTGCTTTTAGAAATAATTATAAGGTGGACGAACGACGTATTAAAATTTCCTTCGAACGACTATAAACACCGGTTCTCGTTCTACTACCCTAACTTTAGCGTCGATAATATCTTCGTTAATAAAGGTTTTAATATTATATACATAATTAACTAGGTATTCTATTCCTCTATGCCTTTGTCTATACTCCTCACCGCCCCTAGTCTACCGCAATTACGATATGAAGTCGATATATTACTTTTGCCTATATTTGAAAATAGATTTCGATACGCAGTTTAAGAGAATATATAACGTGAAAATAGCGAAACTAAGATAATATTATATAGGACGTTAAGTTGCAGTCGTCCGATATAGCTACTCTCTCGTATTTTGAACTTTAATTTAACTACGGATTATAATCTCTTTAAAGCCCTCTTAGATTCTATTAGAAATTATAATCGAGGTATTTCAGAATTCTTTCGTTTAAGGTAGTCGTCGCAGCAATATATATCATTGCGTAACGAATTAAAAGAAGACGACTAGGGAATAGAATAGGTAGCTAGATTAGAGAGGGAATACTTCCGTAACGATATATAGAGATTAACGATTATAAGAAAGTTAACTTTAGTCTCTTAGTAGTCTCTGCGATACTATAAACTATCGGCTCACGGGATTAGAGGTAATAGTAATATCTTCGTTACGGATAAGAAATTGTGGGCGTGGATTAGTAACTATCTAAAACCCTAATAGCGCTTACTATTTCTCCCCTTTTAAACGAGCGAGTCCTAAGCCCGACGTTGAGCTATTAATATATTCCTTGAGCGGACTAGATTATAGATACCTGAGCTATAAAGCTGCTAAAAAGCTCTTAGAAATCTATAAAGAATAAGATTTATAACCTTAAAGTAAGCCGATACCCCTAGTTCGCATTTTCTATAAAGATTAGACTCTTTCCCGTATATATTCTATATTAATATTTAGCTTCTATCTAGAAGCGTCGTCCCGTATCTAGAATATAATTAACTTTAGGCACTTAACGTAAAAGTTTAAAACTTCTACGAGGTGACATATAATATAGAGTTAAGTACTAGAGGTTCTATTATCTACTGTCCCCGTCCGCTATATATTACCTTATAGGAGTTTAGTTGCGAATTAATTAAAGGGATTTATTAGTGGATTCTTACTACCCTGTCGATAATAATAAACCCTATTCCCGGCGGGGTAGTATGCTTTCTTTCTCGAGTCGGAAGGCACCGTAGGTAAGTCGGGAGGGGTTGGGGGCTAAGCTCTTTTAGGCATTTAACTAGTATAGTATAAATTAAGTGAAAGCTAATCCTTACGATGTGGAGAGATATAGAGGTGTTTCCGTAGAAGTAGTCGGGGAATGGGTTTTAGAACTAATAATTAGTGGGCGATTTTGGAATCGCAGTTGTAGACTAACTCCCCTATATTAAAGAGAGACTTAGCTTACTAATTAGTAATCTCTTATTAGCTTTCGAACGCATTATTGCCTTATCTTATATTATGTATTCGGGCTTTTAATAATTATAATAGCCTTTTAACGCATTACTAGCGTGGTAATTCGACCCTATAGATGTAGACTGCCTATTTACGCGTAGTAGGTATTTACACTTACACCCTCCTACCCACTTAATTAGTACTACGGCAAGACTCATAAGTCTTAGGCCGAAAGTTATGAATTATATTCCGCCTATGGAAGTCTAAAGAATGCCTATAAACTAGAGGTAATATTCTGTAACCCGGTAGGATCTCCCTTATCTTCCTTTATTTTTATCTATCTTAAAGGCTGGCTAAGTATAGACGTTATTTAAGAGATAACTAAGATATATAAGGAGGAGGAAGGCCGACTTCGAAGGTAGCTTATAATAGCTAAGGTAAGCGATGGAGTCGGGAACGATTCTAAATACGGCATTATAGAGTCGAGGGTAAGGGAGAGACGCGAGATTATAGTGTAATATTAATAGACTCCCATCTCTTATATAAGTTAAGAAACGTATAGAAAGGTTTCCTCGCCATCTAATCGATGCTATTACGCTGGATAGGTTAAGACTGGGTAGGATAAGCGTGAATGCTAATCTAAAAGTAGAACGATATGTTTTAGGCGGGCGGCGGATGATCCCGATGACTTATAGAATAAATTAGGTTACTATCGCAGCCCTAAAAGTGTGCCGCCGCTAAGGCTTTATTACCTGCTAACTACTACACCTTCCGTCGGCGTGTTCGTAACACTATCCTATAACGCACTAGCGGTAATAAAGACGTGCGCCTCCCGTCCCCTTATTCCTAATTATTATATCCCTACTACGAGTAAAGTTAGACGTTAAGAGATATAGGTAGTAACCTTTGCTAGACCCATTGAAAAACTAAGGTAAAATAGCTACTATATATTCTAAACCGTTCTTCAGCTGACAACCTATAGTAGCACAACTACGCGGTATTAAACGAAAAAAGTCGCTTACGCCTATTCGTAAGAGCGAACGTCTATAAGAGAGAAAACGCCTTTATTAATAACCGGAGCTTTAAGAGTAACTATTTTAACTTCCTTCTCCGACTAGTCTTACGCCTAATAAAGAGGTACGTTCTATAATCCCTCGGCGTATAACTATATCCGCTTTCCGCGCATTACCATTTAGGGCTTCGTTACGCATATACTAAAATCCTCTCCCTAGCTACCTTACTCCATTTTTCCGGAGCTTAATACCTTCCGAAAAACGAATTTATAATCGAATGGCCAGATCCATGTCCTGATTCTATAACTATTTTAAATTACCTGGAAAATCCTCTAAACCGCCTACGAGAATAAGCGTCCCGCCGGTATAAGTATAAGATAGTTTCCTAATACCCGATTATAAAGAGTCTCGCGACTGGGTTTATATTGGCTAGTTAAGCCGCGACGGATAATTATACGACTATTATAAAGGCGTGTTAGCCTTGCTAGATCTATATCTATCGAGTGTCTATACTCGTATAGATCGTTAGATCTTACGAAGCGTATTATAATTTATCTTATTATAGTCTATATAGGTATAGGAGGCTCGGCGATAAGAACGGCGGATAGGTAGGGGAGTAGATAGAAACGGGGTTAGAGGCAGAAGGTATAAAGGGCGAAGCGGGTGATGAGAACCCTAGTAGTAAGGATCGTAGTAGTGGGAGAGCGAGTATTTAGGGTCGGACAGCTAGCGATTTAGAGTATAAGAAATGCTCGATAACGGCGCAGCTGTAGTATACTGCGAGGTTAAGCATTTAGGGTAGTGTTGGTGGCACTAGTACTAGAACTTCTAGCGCAGGAGCGATTAGTTGCCCTTAACAGCCTATTAGTTATCCGGAATGTCGCGTACTACCTCCTTATCTCTAACCTTTCCGCCATCGACTTTATATTTACTATAGCCCGTAGTCTCGTTTAGTAACACGCGATAAGATATAAGACTCGGTACAGATTAGGCCTAGCGCCTCCTATTTCGATATAGCCAACCTCTCGCTAGATAATCGCGTTATAATCGCGGCTAACTCTCTAGATTATTTACGAGAGCTACTTCGAATAATGGAGTAGACTTACAGGCCCGGTTATCTCTCTTACGATAGCGCTATCGACAGTTCTAATTAAGGACCTCGATAAGTAATATCGCGACTCCTCTCTATCTTATAGGGCTACGAGGTGGCACTTGATCTTCGCTTAAGGATCGGAAATAGCAACGTAGCTACTAAGCTATTAAAACTTTTCGGACTCGTTTAAAGCGACCGTTATAATTACGAACACTACCGTGCGCTATTACGACTTATCGCTAAATAAGCCTCCGATGTCGATATTTAGAACGCCGTCTTCGACCTTATTACTATAGTCTCTCGAATAACCCCCCCTATAAGCGTTCCTATCTCCTTCGATAGCACTCCTATCACGATTTCATCCTTATCCTTTTAAGGTAGCGAATAAACTCGGAGGATTATCGAGTTAGCGATATTCTATAAGATAAAAGGGTGCACGTATACCCCTTAGACTTAAGGACGAGAAGGCGGACTTTAATATAAATATAGAAAAGTATTATATACACGATTTATTAAGTATACTATACGAGCGAAAGCAAAGAATATTCGAAGACGTAGAGGTGAAAGATAGAAAATGCGACGATTCGCGTAATAGACTATCTACTAAAGCCGCTATTTTTAAGCCTAAGCCGCCTGCCGAAGCTGCTATTATCGACGAGGATAATACGTGAGGATTTGGGATACTTAGAAAATCTTCGAGTAGTAAAGTAAAGAAGAAGGGATTTAAAAGGAGCGCGTGATATAGGATGTCTATTCACGGCATAGTAATCGTGTTATAGTTATATCTCTTAGAGTGCTTAGGCCGTAGTAACTTAGCATTAAGCGAGCATCTATTATAACTATCTAATTTATTATTATAATAGCTAATTCGTCGATAGGAGTATCCGTTAAAATGACGCTAGCTGTAATAGAGGCGGAAAGGAGAAGTAAGCCAACTCCTAGCCACCTTATAGAATAGTTCCGCCACCGTAAGCCCGAGGCGTAGCCGACGTTAGGTATCTACGAGTACTTATATTATAGTATATCTAATTTTATTGCACCTCTTATACGTGCTAGGCGCATTTACTTCTATACCTCTAAACACGTCGTAGCGTAGGGGCCTAATTTTCGGGTTATATAGTCGTCGTCATAAAATTCTACGGGGTAAGCCTTTTCAACCGGCCCTTCGTTACCATAAAAATTTATTATTTAACTACCCCCCATCGCACCTGTGTAAGATTACACGTCCGTAACACCTAATTTAGTAACGGCTCGAAGCGGTATTTCATGAACTTTCCCTAGCCTTAATAATGATTAGCGATAATAATAACTTAAAGGCTAATAAACTCTGCGCGAATTAGACCTTCCGCACCATTAGATTCGTTACTACCTATTTTATTAGAGCGCCCCATTCGAGGGGAATATAATATTGCCTTACTTCTCTATAATATTTAATACTAACTCTTTCGACTTTTATGCGCTAAACAACCCTAGCTCCTAGGCGACGTCGGCGGTGATACTATCTAACGTATATTACTCTCTATACTACCTATACCTTTATTATATCCGTCGAGCTTAGATAGAGACCTAGCCTCTCTCCCGGTGCGGCTCTCGTTAGGACGGAATAGAAAACTCTATATAAGAATTCTCTACTCGCCTTTATCGCCGATCGGTTATGGCTATAAAATATGTGGTATAGATAGAGGAGAATATTATAGATAATAATACTAAGCTTCTAACCGAGGCTAAGGCTAAGGTCTAGATCTTATAACGTTCTTAGTCGAATCTACCTAAAGCTAACCTAGTTCTTATCTAGCTTAGAATTAGTTTCGATGAGTCCTAAGTTAATATTAAAGAAAAATGGACTCCGTATAACGTAAGGCCCTTTCTAAGCTATACGAAAGAGCGTATAGTTATTTTTAGACTAATGCCGCCAGTCGAGTTTATTAGGTGTATTAGGGTTCGGAAGGAGTAGAGCACCGACGTACTATAGGAAACTACGCGGAAGAAGGGAGTGTACATAGGATATATACTAATTAGATATCTATTTAAAGCGTTATTAGTCGAAGTGAAGTTCATTACGCGGAAGTAGCGTTAGAGTCGAAGATCCTCTCTAAGTTAAATTAATATACGAATTAGACCGCATCCGCACGTAGGATGGAGAGTATAAGTGACGTAATACGATCTTCGTATAGAAGCGTTATAATAATAGAATGGAGCTTTCGTATAGAAGATTAACGGTGGAGGTTCTATAATATCTAAAAGGTGTCTAGGGCCACTAGAAACGCTGTCTCTATAGCTACTTACGGTGGTTTTACTACGAGTTAACACAGAATCCTCTATCGACTTAGTATATAACTTACTATTAACTCCTAGCTTCTCATCCTGTTAACTCCCTTATATTAATAAAGTTCGTCCGATCTGCCTTTAATTTGTTATTATAGGGTTTATAAGGTCGTTAGAGACCGGTAGATCTCGTTGGTAAACGGGCTAGTCTTGACGTGGCGGTTGTGCTACTACCTATCTATCTTTAATGTGCCTGCGCTTCTTTAGTCGCGTTAAATAAGTTACTTAAACCTTTTAATTATTAAGAGCTAGGCGATTCATTAGTATTTTAGTCTAGCTCCGGATTTCAAGTAGATCTAACCTCCTATAAATTAACGGTAATTGCTAGACCCTTATAACGTGCCCTCGGCTCTAAAGGTGTATAGTATTTCGAAAACCTTAGCTAGCCACGTATATGCTTTAGTAGGCTCTATCTCATCTATAAGATAGTTAAACGCTTAATCGTTTATAAAACCTACTATCTAGTCCGTAGGCGGAAAAGCTGCTACCTAGGAAATAACACCGCTCGGACTTAAGTAATAGATTCTCTCGCATCTTTTACGAGTCTACTTATTCCTAGATCTAACTATACTAGAGTTAAGAGCGGATTCTATAGGACCTTAGAAAAATAATATCAAATTTCTCCTAAATATTATAGCGCCTTTTAGCTGACCGTCCGCGATGAGGTTTGCGCGCGCTAACTCCGCCCGGGTAACGAGATTTTTGCCTTCTCCTTTAACCTAATCTATATATTCTCCCTTTAATTAATTAATTTAGTCTAAAAATCTCGCCGTTACTTCCGAAAACCGTACGCTTAGAGACTCGAAGACGTGGTACTCTTCCTAGGTTAGTTTGGCTTTCGTCGAATAAAGCTTCTCTATAGTATACTCCGCCTTCCTAGCTAGAGCCTCTAACTCTAAGGTTAAAGCCGTTAGTATAGTAGTTTTTAGAAAGGTTTGCGAAAGAATTTTATAGAAATTAACGAAGTTGAAATTTTATAAGTATTAGTTTAGTATAGAGTAATGCGGAAACTTTATAATTTCTTAGTTTTATAGGATTTATAGATCTATTAACCTAATTTAGTAAACTTTCTATTTAGCTAATACGAGAATAATTCTTATTATCCCCCGTAAAGCTACTAATCTCGATATATAGTATTTATTACTATATATTCTACCGCTTAAGCGTGATATTAGTATAGGAATACGCTTTCCGTCTAGAGGATAACTATATTTATATATACACCTTCCCGCATTAAGCAAAAGATGTGGTCTAGAGACTAAGTAAACCGAGCTTTAAGTAAGCTACTATTAATGCGAGAACCTTAGATCGCGAGGGGGATTCGTACTAGAAGAAGGATAGATAAATATATAAAGGTGTAGGCTCTTCACGAGCTGGATTTATTATTACTACTTATATCTTTACGAAAATAAGCTATTATTCCTTCTAAGCCTATACTATTAAAGCTTTACTATCGACGATCTAATTCTTTAATATGAAACCTCCCGAACTATCTCTCGGTCCCCCGCCTTCTCCGCTCCTTCACACCCACACCCCCCTAAGCAGCCTACTATTACTACTAAACTCGCGTGGCATTATAGTTAACGACCTTAAGTAGGTATTAGTAGAGATTGTCTAAGTAGTTAATAAATCGGACTCTAGAAACGAGACTAAAGCTAAAGCTATAGATAATACTTAAGCTGACGAACTAAAGAGAGCTGCCTCGAAGGTAGAATATAAAATAGTCGACGAAGTGTATGTCTTCCGTATTATGCACGTTAGCTCTACTAATGCGTTATTAATAGCTAGGATAATAAGATATAAAAGTATAAGATAATTAAGCCCTCGGTACCTACGGATGAGGTGAGCGATCTAGACGAATATATGTTTATCGTTCGTACACGAATCGGTGAGCAAAGTAGTATTCTAAGTGTCTTCAACGCTAAGGAAGATACCTTAGATAGGAATACTAGAGATCTAGCGTTCTTTATTAACGTTAAATCGAAAGGATTAGCAGATATACTAAGAACCGTCCTATAAGATATTCGTGGAATATCCCTTAAAGAAGACGCGCCTACGGTATAGACTCTTATCTTCTACTAGATAAACTTAACTAACCGTGCAGATCGAGCGAAACCTCTTATACTACTACCTCTCCGACCTAGAAGCGCATTAAGCGAAACTAAGAGAAGGAGGCGATTAAGACACTACGGATTTAAAGTATCTCGACTTACTACTAGGGTTCATGTAAAGTACCTACGCATTAACGAAGGATCGTCTCGCCCTACTTCTTAAGGACCGTAAGATTACGTACGACTTGCTTTAGGCTCTCTTTAAGCCTAAATCTATAATATTTACTATATTTCTTAATACTACTAAGCTAAGTTACTTTAAATACGATTACGGCGAGGAGATAATAACGTCTAACGGGACGGTATATTTCCGTCTTAAGTGCCGCTTTCTCGACTACGACGGACACGTTTTTAGCGAGGTCTCGACGGCGCTTACGATTCGGAAATTTCGGGGTGCGAAACGTATTAAAACCCTTAAAGTCTTCCCTCTCGTATACTATAAAGATAGGACGAGTATAAGGACCTAGCTACTTAGGTGCGGAAGACGATTCGCCACCCTAATGGGCGTGTATTACGTTTAATATTGTGGGAATGCCTTCTATATATAGAACGGGGAAGTGATTGAGGTTTATATTAATAGCCGAATCATAGTCGATATAGCTCGCTTTCGCGAGGTTAATCTAAACTACGCTAGACTACGGATAGACGAATTAGCGAAGTAGGATACGTCGAGTGACGGCTAGTTAATCCTCGGATCCGATAAGTAG
>JAABUP010002343.1_pt1 | contig 36851 bp, 30 predicted proteins | sample 5559201 | NCBI WGS metagenome assembly JAABUP01 (sample SAMN10711887, study PRJNA513373) | rock metagenome | isolation source: Antarctica rocks | place: Antarctica
CCTCCTAGAGGCTCTAGTAGTAATAGAGGGTTCGACGACCTTAGCCTTCTTCTTCGAGATACCTATAGAGAGGCGTATAGCTACCCTAGGGCCTCTAGTTAGTAGCGACGGTAATATAGGTAGTAGTATATCTATTGCGCCCGTATAGGGCTGAGAAATTAATATAGTAAGAAGGTTACCTATATAGCTTTAAACTTAACCGTTTAGGACGTGGTAATTAGTTATATATTAAGTAATTAGGTGGGTTTTATCAATTTGCTATAAAATCCCGAATTTTGGTGTGCGTTTGAGAAATCTGGGTTTGGAAGTAGCGAGGCGAATAGCTTAGTTAGCCACTAAGTACTTAGTTGCTATAGGCTTTATAGAAACAAATTATCCTTCTCCTACCCACTTAACCGTAGCCACTTATTTTCTGGCGACTTACCGGTGCGATTGTGGCCCTAGAGATTAATTATTGCTGTTTCTATTACACCTTATCTTTAACTACGCTGCTATTCTATTTAAGTGTTTTCTTTTATAAAAGATACCCCGCTTTACTAAAGCCTATATTACCTTTCTTCTCGATAATCCCTTACCTACGCCTTTACCCTTATCTATAGAAGCCTTTAGTAGACGAATAAGCTAGGCCTTAGGTCTTTCCTATACTAACTACCCTTAAGACTACTAAAGTAGCCCTAGCTCCTAATTCCCTCTTCGAAGAACTTAAAGAATACTACGCTAGACTAGAGCCTCTAACACCTTCGGAAGCCTTAGAATTCCCTTTACTACTTAATATTCTCTTATCTTACGACTCCTAACCTTAGCCCTAACCTAGGTCTAAGTTAGAGTTAACTACTTTATATCGATCTAAGAAGTTACGACTAAACTACATCCCTAGCCTAGAGCCTACCGAAACACCCTCCCTTAACTAATCTCCTAATAATAACGAAGCTTCTACTAACGAAGCTATGTCTTTATATAAGATTAACGGTCCCACCTATACCTTCTACGGAATATTCTCTAGGAAGAGCGGCACCTTAGCCTTACGTTAGCTACGTAAGCTTAAGCATAAGCTATTAGGCTATAAGACCGACGATGGTATACCTGCGGATCGATACCTAGACGCACTTAATATACTCCTTACCGACGATGCCGAGGAGTGGGCTAAGGGCTAACCTAAAGTAGCTCGTCTACTTACTATAACTACGCTAACCTAAGATACGATCGATAGATTCAAGCTTCTATTCCTAGATAGGTTCCCGTCGAAAGCTTTAGAGATCTCCCTAATAAGTATAGATATTAAGCTTAATAAGCTAGCTTAGAAGCCTAATAAATCTCTTATAGCTTACTATAAACGAGCGTATAATCTAATAACCCGTGTTAGTGCTCGGGATAGACTAATAAGCTCTAATAGCACCCTAATTCTAACCTCCCTCGAATCCGTATTCCTTAATACTATTCTTCGCTCCTTTACTCGAGGTCTCCTCGATATCGAAGTAAGATATAAAGCTATAAGAGCTATAGCTTTACTAGAACGGTTACTTAGAGCTATCTATAATAGTGCTAAGGAAGCACGCCGGATAAATATAGAGATTAAGAAAATATATAAGGAGTAAGTACGCCATAATAAGCTTTATTTCTATAAGTAATTAGCTTAATAAAATCTACCGAAGCAAAAGATTAATGCCTTACTTTCCACGTACTACATATCGAAGTAGAAGGCGGCCTAAGGTTCTCGCTAGGGATTCTTTACGGACCTACTAAGCTTTAAAGCACCTTAACCTTATTAATATAGTTCGTATTAGCCCTAGCAGCAGCCTTAGCCTACGTACTAGTCTTAACCCCCTCCGTATATATCCCTAGCTCCACCTACTAAGCCTATACTTAAGTAGAATCCTAATAAAGCTAACGCTAGTCCTCCGCGTAATGCTCCACCTCCCCGTAACTAAGGTAAATAGAAGCCTCTCCTAGATCGATCTAAGAGCCGCAACCCTTAGATCAACGGATCTAAGCAATAGTATATTAATAAGGATAGGCGTTTATATATGCGTTATAGCTACGTTAGTTATATTACTACTACCTATACTAATAACCTACTACCTACTTAGGAGTAGTCCTACCTTTAAGAGATTATCTTTAGTTACTCTACCTAGGTGAGCTTCGCCTAAGTAAGCTTCGGAGAATACGACGGAGGTATAAAGCCTTATAGCTTTAATAACTTAATAAGTAGAGCTTTATCCCCGTCTTTATAGTTAGTTACCTTTAGTACTGCTAGCCTTAGCGAAGTAATACGTGCGTCTACGGAAGCCTACTACGGAGAAGGTAGCGGCCCTAATAAGAGACCCTATATAGAGGAATAACCTTCCTAGCTACTATAGGCTTTATAACTAAGCTAAGGTACCCTTCCGTAGTAGACTTAACTATTCTAGTTCTAAGCTTTAGACGATCGAACTAAGAAGAAAGGTTAAAAGCGTATAGGTAAGAAGGGCGAACCCTAACCTCTCGTTAGGATATATAATAATTTACTTAGGAAGTACGATAGCCCTACGTCGGTGCGTTAGTTTCTATAGGATAAGAAGATTGACATCTCCTTAATTAACCTTATTATATGGTTACTAGCCTTCGCTAAGGAGGTGAAGCGATGCCTAACGCGAGTTATAAAGAAGCGAGAACCTAAGGTTAAGTAGAAGGCTCCGCAAAACTAATTTAACCCTTTCGCTTAGTTTAATCCTACGGTGGTTTAATAGCTTCCCTATTAGATACCTACTACCTAAGTACCTACCTAAGGCTACGCCTTCCCTAGACTAGTCTAAGGTTAGCCTTAACCTTAGTTTTAATCTTAACCCTAACCGTAACTATAGTAATTACTACCCTAAGGTTCGCTAGCTACGAGCTTAAGTGCCACCTACGTACCTTACGACTAAAGACATACCTACTTTCTTAGCATTATAGTCGGAGCTGATAAAGCCTTTAGAATTTCGTATATTATTATTAGACCTAATAGAGCTACTATCGTACTTAAGAAAAAGACTACTTAAGCGGACTAAGGGTTAGATATAAACGTTATATTATATAGCCTAAGTCGCCGCCTAAATCTAGAGCTTCGGTTATTAGAAGAGATAGGCTTTAAAGGCCTCTTAATGCGTATAGCTAATATAAGAGAGATCTTACTACACTTCTAGGTTTAGCTTCGCGTAGTAGTTAAAGGTGTCGTTAGGGATATTCGTTGCTTTATTGCCCTAGAGATTATTAACTACACCTTATTAGGCGAAGCCGAGTATTTGAGGTTAATCCTAGGTATTCCCTAGCTATACTCAGTTAACGCTTTAATCTCGATTAGGCAGTCAAAGATTATAGTAGGAGATGCTTTAATTAGCGAAGCTGTGCGAGAGGTCGTTAGGCCTAAACTAGTGTTCTGCAAAGACTATAACCTACTAATATATCCTAAGTCTATTATAGCAGTACCTATAAATGGTAAGGTAGTAGAGCTTAAAGATGATAACTCTTTAGATTAGTCTAAGAGCTTAGACGAAGATGAGGCTAAAGCATTAGACGTCGAAGAACTCTAATTAAAGTAGCCTTTTTATTAAGTCCTCGGTAGGACTCTAAACTATATAGGTATCTACTAATCTCCTCCTCCTAGGATATCTATTCGAGGTTAACTACTATCTACTACCTCACCTCTTTATCTACCGAAGCTCTAGTTACTACGTCTATTCCTACCTCTCCTACTAAAGGCTTTACGGATTATTATTTCGTTCTAAGACCTAGTTAGTCTATTAGTGCCTTTACTACTTTAGGTATACCTAGCAGAGATAGTGACCTACGGAAGCCTTCTATAACTAAAGTAAGCCCGTACCTAGATAGGCGTATAGAGAGACCTTCTATTAGATCTAATATTACCACTAAAGTCCTTAAAGCCTAGGCTATAGAAATTAGACTCGTCCTTAGACCCCTTATCCCTAGCCCTAAAGCTAGATATAAGGTCTTATATTTACTATACTATTATCGTTATCTTAATAGCACGGATTTAATAGACCTACCTTATATAGACCTTATCACGTATAGGATCCGCCTAGACCCTTCTATAAAGCCTACCTTAAACCCTATTTAGAAGCGATGGCCTACCTATACGGAGTGGTGGCTTCGTAAGATTATTATAGATAGTATTAAGGGAGGAGTATATAAGCTAACTAAACCTGCGAATAAAAGGCTATCGCTATAGAATATAAGGGTAGTAATCGTTAATAAGGTGGAGAACCCTACCCTAGAGGATAAACCTAGGGTAACGTTCGATTATAGACGAGTCCTCGAGCTACTTCTTAGAACCCACCTCGAGTTATTATCTAAGGTTTATAATAATCTATCTAACCCTCGATATCGAAGCTTATTTAGAGTAGACCTTAAATACGCGTACCTCACGATAGGCCTTCACCTAGATAATAGACCTATCTTCGCTTTCACGATATCCGGTATTAGCCAGGTCCAACCTATCCGTATATAGTAGGGAAGTAAAAGTGCTAGGTTTACGATAACTAAACTCGTCTACCGAGCATTTAGCTTCCTACTACTACTAATTAATAAACCTTCGCTACTATATTTAGACGACCCTACGCACCTTCCACCGTTAACCTTCTATATAGATGACTTCTTTAGTAGTTTCTAAGGCTTTAATAAGTAGTACGAGTTCCTCCGTAAATACTTCCTTCCTCGAGTAGAGTGGGCTAAGCTAAAGCTATCCTTTAAGAAGCTTAAACTATTTACGTTAGAGATTAAAGCTCTTAGTGTAATATATGCTATAGGAGGTTTCGTGCGTATCCTTAATAAGCGTATCGCTAGGCTAGCTAAATAGCCCGTCCCCTTAGATTAATCTGGGGTAAGATTATTCCTTAGTAGTATTAGTATTACTAGGCGTTAGGTGAAGAACTTCACTAAGCTATCTCGACTATTAACTCGACTTACCGGTAAGGTTAAGTAGAGGTGGACCGAGACGGAGTAGCTATCCTTCGAGATCATTAGATCGAAATATATAATAAGGATCAGTATGCATAGCGTTAACCTTAGCATTACTATCCATTTCTATACTAATGCGTCAGGCTTCGCTAGAGGCCTTACTATTACCTAATTTTAGAGCGCTACCGAAGTAGACACCTAAGGTACTAAAGCGGTTAAAGTACCTATCACCTACGATTCGTTTGCCTTTGCGCCTTCGCGACGTAAGTACCTAACGTATAAAAGGGAGCTCTATATTATAGTTATATTCGTTACTAAGTATAATTACTTATATAAGTATCCCTACCTCCCTGCTATCGTATATACGGACTATAAGCTACTTATCCACTTTCTGAAGTCGGACTTATACGAAGGTATTTATAGGCATTAGGCGGATTAACTACGGAGGTTAAATATCCTTATCTAGTATATACTAGGTTACCGTAATAAGGTAGCTAATAGCTTATTACGTACGATCTTCGATGAGGAGTGCTCCGTAAGCGAGAAGGTTCGGTTACTATAGTAAGAAATCGCCTACCGAGGGAGTTATTAGGTGTAGAAGAACGGTAAAGGAGGATTCGATAAGTTCTTAAAGAGCCTAGGCTAGGATAAAAAGAGTGAGGTTTTAAACTATAGTATACTACACGGAGCTTCTGCGTTTAGGGTCTTAGCTACGATAGCTAGGGACCTACCGAAGACTTTATAGGACGAATCTTACCGAGCTTTAGATTAGTATAGAGAGGTGTACCGCTTACTAATAGATAACCTACCGGAGCCTTCCGTAAGCTTACTTTAGAAGACCTTCGACTATAGAGTTTATAATAATATCTTATAGATATATCGACGTAAGGCCTTTTTGCCGTATATACTAGAAGCTAAGGTGCTCCCTGTGCTTATCGAAGCTTACGATTAAGCTAGTTATTAGGCCAAAACAGGAATAATAGCAAGGCTTCGTAGCTATTGCTATTAGCTAGGTTAATCCTAGGATGTAGAGAGGTATACCGCTAGATATCTCGAGTATGCGAAATATAGGCCGGCCGTCAGATTATAGCCACTATAACTAGTACTTATTACCTACCTATAGTAACTAGCGGGGATAGACTTTATAGGCCCGCTAGACCTTACTAAAGCTAGAAACCGGTTCATCTTTAATTATATTTACTACCTAACTAAATTTAAAGTCCCTTTTACTTATCCTATAGTTAACGTAGAGGACGTTATTTAGTATCTAAAGCTTACCTTCGCTATATACCGCAAGCCGTACGCTATCTACTGCGACCCCGGTTAGCATTTTAATAATAAGGAATTACGAGAGTTTCTAAGACTTAAAGGTGTTAGGATTACCTATAGCCCTTCTAGCTTATCGAAGAGTATAGGTATAATTAAGATATTAAATAGACTTACCGAAGTAGTTTTACGGAAGGATACTATAGGTAAGGATTAGGATAAGAGGTTACCGGATAGTACGAAATTAACTAACGCTAGAGTTATTAGCTACCTTAGCCTTAACCTAGTAAGTATTATATTTAGACTAGTCCGGGAGACCTCTTAGATTATAGCGAAGCTCCTAGCTTTCCCCGGTAGAGACGTTAAAGTATAGTACTAAGAGCTTACTAACCTATCTATATACTCCGCTTCGGTAAGGATATACCTTATATACCTAGCTAAGACTTATAACTACGTACAGGAGGCTATAAAATAACGACGAGAGGATAAAGCTACTAGGTATAATCGGGAGATCACGTAAACTACTTACTACCTTAGTGGTCTTATTATATTATATTAGAAGGATACTAGGAAGCTTAAACTACGATAGAGAGGACCTTTCCGTATAGATGGCTATAGTGGCTCTTATAGACGTTCCTTTACCCTATAATAAATCGATGGTAAGAAGCATATTAAGGGCACATTCTACGGTAACCACCTAAAAACCTTTATCCTACGTTCTAGATATCTAGCTTTAGATGAACCACCATTGCCCCCTACGTAGACTCTACGAAAGTAACGGAGGAAGAAGGCTAACTAGAAGCTAGTAGCTACCTTAGCTTTATATCGATCCGAAGCTGGATTACGACCTTAACGATTAATTTATTAATATACCTAGGGCTTTAAAGCCTCTATTACACTACTTACGGGAGATTACGAAGTTAATATTTAGTATAACCTTAGCTACGAAGTAATCTGTAAAAGGCTTCTTTTACTTTAGTTATAGTTTAGGAAGTCTTTCGTAGATAGTATACTTGCGACTATATAATACTAGGATTACTTAGTTAGTTTAGGCTTTATTTCGGTAGCGAAGGTTCCTCTAGCACTAAGGAGAATATGAAGTATAAAGTATGATAATACTACCTATAAGATTACGAAGCATGGCTAGGACGGTGGAGGAGGTCGCGGGGGCTCTTATTGTTTTGCTATGGAGTAGAAATCTGGGTTTGGAAGTAGCGAGGCGAATAGCTTAGTTAGCCACCAAGTACTTAGTTGCTGCAGGCTTTATAGAAACAAATCATCCTTCTCCTACCCACTTGACCGTAGCCACTTGTTTTCTGTTTGCGGGGCCGACGGGGAAAAACCGCGCTACTACAGAGTTTTTACAGGTACGATATTGGCACATCATGAATTGCTTAATGACCAAAATTTCTAGTGAGATGCAATCAAGGTCGCGCAGCCTCGCCCTTGAGAAGCGACTAGGGTGCTGCCTGCAGTAGGGTGCTTATATCACGCTGTAGCTAATTATGCCCCGCGCGAAGCCTTGTTGCCTCTCACCAACTCTTTCTTTCTTTTTCCATCTCAATAATTGTCACTGTCGATCGGTGCGCAGTGTAACCACAAGCTTATTGTATTCATGTCATGACAGTATTCCCAGTGGCAGTCCAGTGATCCTGCCACCGCAGCAATGGATGGTGGTCTTTCTGCCGCTGGAAGTATTGTCAGCCTTGTCGCTATCGCTGGACAGCTCATTCAATCAACCAAAAGTCTTTACGAATTCTGGTCCTCGGTGAAAGAAATTCCTACACGATTGCAGTGGCTCCGTGAAGACCTTAAAGTCATTCAAGGAATTATAGAACAGATCTCCGTCCAAAGCTCGAGCGCTCGCGGAACGACCGTTGCCTGCCATGCACTACAAAATTGCGCCATCCATCTAAACAATCTCAAAGTACTGGTAGCACCACTGCAACGTCGTTCCACAAAGAGTAGGAAGAAGGAGATATGGAAGTCAGTCAAAGCGGCGTTCAATGCAGAGAAGATCAAACTTTACCGAGAAAACTTAGAAGCAGCGAAATTGACCCTCGTCCTTGCGCAGAACTCTTTGACTCAGTTGGTAGTCACGCCATTCGTTGAATGTTCCTAGCTGATTAGATCAGGGGGAGCGTCCTTGCCCTCGAGAGTGGCATGACAAAACTACTCGCAAGCCAAAGTAATGCAATGTGCAAAGTTGATACTGAGCATGAGAGCGTGCATCGTCTCATCTCAGGCTCGCAGCAAGATATTCAAATGACACCGAGCTCTTTACCATTGATGGATAGAGAAACGCTAACCCCGTTATTGACCACAACCTTGGAAAAGACGCTTTCTCCAATCCTTGAGAAAAAATTGATGGAATGTTTGTCCGAATTCGGAGCGGCGCTTCCGACGCGACATGAACCCCGTGAACTCCACTCTCAAAGGGATCAAAAGAAGGAAATAGACAGAGAAAGTTTGACCCGTTCTGGGGCACCTGAGAATTCTAGGGTGTATAGGCAAAGACTGTCGATGGTCAAGAGAAGGAAACGCGTCTTCTGGAGACACTTTCGCACACTGTTTGGATATGTGTACTTCTATTGCGATATCGTGTCTCAGAATTGGACTACGATGCCGCTACATGATGAAGATTGGGTCTATGAATTCCGATTTGCTTTCCTTCCTCGGCCTTCACTTTCTCGAAGAGCGTCTTTCATTAGCGGAACCTGGGCGCCGTCGCCGGACTGCAGTTTGACAGCTCTGAACTTTCAGTTTCGTCCTCTACTTGATTCTGGATCGCCAATATTCAAGGCCTGTAAAGCAGGGGATATTGACACCATGAAATACCTCTTCCAAACTAAACAAGCTTCACCACATGTCATAGATCTTGATGGGAACGACTTACTGTTGGTAAGTACCTTAGTGTCGGCAAGCTTCCAATGTACTTATGATATCACCAGCATGCTTTAGATGCACCCTGGTCCACCCGCTATGAAACCTGTAAGTTTCTCTTAGATGTTGGCTGCCAGGTCACAATGACACCTGCTGAATGTATGATTATTATCTTGAGTCGTAACGCTATTCATGAATAACGCTGATACAGGCTTCAATCCACTCGATTCAGTAATGCTATCAGGCCATGAAGGTACCGGGAGCGAAGCCGAGGTCGTCGATAGTGACCTCGACGTTATGCGTCTCTTGGTGGAAATTGGAAGATTAGAACAAGTAAACCTCTGCAGCCTGGTATACGGAGTACTTTGGCGATTTCTTCTAGGGTATTATAATTTTCCAGCTCTGGAATACCTCTGCAAACAGGAATTTTTCGATTTCAATCTACGAGACGTCCTCGACTTCTGTGTCTCTGAATCGCATCTTGTGATTCACCGGGACCAATTGCCCTTTGTCCTAAAGACCTTGTTCGCCTGTGGCGGTGATGCGATGACTGCTTCCAATGCCAAAGGGGATCCATTGATGGTGGCTGTCCTGACTGGATATGTCTCTGTAACATTCAAAGATGACGGAGAGCATTTGAAAGGGTTCAACTCCGCCGTGATCACCTTTTCTCTATTGCTAAAACATGGGTTCAATCCATCAACTAAGCTCTTCGTTTACGGGTCACAAGGCACAGTCTCTTACATTGCGGACGCAGTGGACCCTGACTTTACAGCGGTTGCCTGGCAGCATGCTCTTGCGTTGAACGGGTGGGGGCCGCCGAGTAGTAAAAGTGACAATAAAATCAACAGTGATAGTCAAGCTAGGAATGAAGGTAGAAGCGAGAACGGAAGTGTAAGTGGAAGTGAGGACGACAAACATGGAGAGAAAGGGCACAAAACGAATGGGAAAAGTGAGGGAGTGACCTTGGGCGTCAAGGAAGAGGATACGGCTGAGGTCTCCGAAGAAATCCAATCGGTTCCAGGGGCCTGGGTCGCCGAACAGCCTGATCCAGAGCCGGATCTGCCAGAGATTCCTGTTGTTCGTGAATTCCATTTATCTCCTGAAGACTTCACTGGCACGATCCGTGGAGTTGAGTGGGATTCAAGTCTGTACATTAGATCATGAAGCAGACGAGTCAACAAGAATGGTCCATGGCTTTTAAACGATGCCTATTTCTATTGAACTCCAGCGCTTGAGTATCTTGAGTACCGTGAAGCACATCAAAAAGCTAGCTTATACCGCACTAGCGCCTCAGCATCCACGTACAGACTGAAGGACATCTTGGTAGCATCAAGAGCCAGTAGAATGGAAATGATCTGGGCTTCGCACGACGACCGAAAAGATCTGAAAAGTAACAAAATGCAAGGTACAGTAAGTTTGGTAGAAGGGCTTTGTGGAACATTATAAAACATATTGAAATTCAATTTATAGAAGTTCTTGCCTTTTGGTACCTCACCTAACAGACCTTCATGTTTCGTTGTAACAGCAAGCACTAAATAAACGGTATCCCCGGGGTAGGTACGCCCGGGAGAGGCGGACTAACAGCAATCGGCTCGGGGCGATCTCTAGGGACCGAAGGCCTTAAGCTTCCCTAAAATTTGTACTCCCGTTTAGGACATGGCCCAACATCATGCCACTTCATAGAAACGATATTAACGCCAGCAGACAGCAAGGAACCCTCACACAAATTATGCGACTACCTGCCTAAGCTGCGTGGACCACGTCAGATCTATTCGAAAGGCCCTACTAAACACCCATTCTACGGCTGTGCCAACAACTACTTCTTCACTACTCTCGCAATGACCACCCCACAATCCACACTCTCCCTCTTCGGCGCCACGAAACCCTTCCTCCCACCGCCCTGGACCACGACCGACGACCGTGTCCGCGGTGGAGCCTCTCAATCCTATCTCACCGTCTTACCCGACAACTGCGCTCGCTTCTATGGCCATCTCGACACCTCTACGCTAGGTGGGGCGGGATTTGCATCACAGTTCAGTCCGCTTGAAATCGCTGCTGTAGCCCCAAACGACGAGGCCAATGGCAAGAAAGCTGACGCTTGGGATCTGAGCGCCTACGATGGCATAGAAATCGAAGTCGGAAAGGGCGATGGGAAAGTGTATACGTTTATCTTGAAAGACGAAGAACAAGCGGAGAAGAGAGATGATGGGAGGGAGAAAGCCAGAGTAAACTGGGAAGTTGAATTCAGAGCTGGGAAAGTTGACGATGAAAGCGCAAAGAAAGATGGGAAGGAGGAGGGGACGAAAGTTTGGATCCCGTGGGGCGATTTCAAAGCTACGTTTAGAGGCAAGGAGAAAGAAGATGCGGGAAAGCTGGAGACGGGGCAGGTGAGGAGGGTGGGGTTGATGATGAGGAGGTGAGTGCTACCATCATAGAGATACTGGTGCATCTGGTGAGCATGGAACTGATAGCGTATGTCCGGTACAGCTACTTTGGCAAACAAGATGGCGATTTCAACCTCGAGCTCAAAGCCATTACTGCAAGGAAGCAGACGTCCGAGGACCAGCAACGGACGACGTCGAAGCTGGTATAGCGGGCGACATAGCCAGGATTTCTTTCGACAATGATCGTGTATGGTGGTCTTTTGCTATAGAAGACTACAAAGATTCCATGGATCAAGCCACGTTCCACAAGACCATCAGCAAAGCTGCAAAATCCAAAAACCCGAAGCACAAGCTGCATACAAGAAACTGCAACGAGATTCAAGCACGGCAGCCAGTAGCATCATTTACTTTAAGCTAGGCTGTGCCCTTTGCGCTGCAGTAAACCAAACCAAGACAACCATTAGCATCACTTCCACCACCCTAAGCTACGCCCTTTACGCAGCAATAGTGAATCCTCAGTCTATGAGTACACTTGCTCTTACAGATGCTGTTGTCATTCTCCTGACAGTTGCATTGCAAAGTAAATTTGATTGCTAGATACTTGCTTGGTTGTGCGAGCTTTGTAGACTAGAGCATGGAATGCAGACCGAGATCTCTATCTCCCTGCACCATCAAAATCGCCCACGCATCATTCTTACGACGAAGAATTCTCTTCCGCTCATATGGAGATAGCGCGAGATCGATAACGTTGCTCAAACTGGCAGCGCTGGGCTGGATGTCGGTCACAGGATCAAAAGAAGTCAAATACATGAGATAGTACGGGAGCAGTCCTGAGAAGAGTTTCCAGGAAAGAGTATTGTTTTGCTCACGATGATGGCTTGTTGAATCATCTGAGGCCCTGCAATACAAGTCTGATAGAACCACATAAGACGCTTACACTCCAACTTGTTAATAGCAGGGGCCTGAAATATTACTCTCGAGATGATCGAGAACACAGTCTGTAAGGGTTGCGTAGTTCACACAACTGTTTCTTAGCTCTGCCAGCTATGGTGTATGGCAGAAAGACGAATCACAATACTTCCATAACAATGGAGACGAATTGAGTTAGTTGGTCTGCCTAGCTAAAATACCCCTACTTCACGGCGTATCTCATGACATCGTAACGAGATCAAGATCACAAAGCACCCATCCCACCCACAACACGCCTCCCTATCCGTAACAGCTCCTTCCCCCAACCAACCCCACCCCCTCAACTCTCATCACCAAACATCCTACCCCCAGTCCTCACCACCATCGGCCGTCCCGCCATCTCAAGACACCGCTGCACAACATCAATCAACCTCAAATCCTCCCCAGGAAGCCCCACAACATCCACCGCAACCGGCAAATATTCCTTCCGTCCACTAACCCTCGAATCATACTCATATTCCCCTATCGGGACGACAATATCTGGAGCTCCGAGAATTGGAGATAGGATCAAGGGATCGAAGCCCGTTGGTCGTGGGATTGGAGGTGGTGAGACGTCTCTGTAGTTCACCGTGACGTTGGAGATGGGCATGATCAGGAATGTTTCCTTTGTGTCTTGTTGCATGGCGGTGTCTAGGAACCATTGCTTGTACACCTCGAGCCTGTGCATCCCCTCGTCTCGCTGCGCCGGAGTCACCGCTTTGCCTAATTCCCACTTCCAATTGACGAAAGGAACGACGTAAGGCCGTTTTTGATATCGCGCTTCGTACGTTTTTCGGAATTCTTTAAAGCTGTGATAGTAGTCGTGGAAATTTGTGTGTACAAAGACATCCTGGAGATAGTCTTGAACGCTCTGAGTACCGGTTTCGTCGGGTCGAGTGTGTTCCCACAGAGCCGCAATGGAGACTCTACGTATTGTGGCCTTGAGAGATTCCGCGATATCGGCTACGAATGCATCGATCAAAGCCATTTGAACTTCGTTTTCCACGGGCAAGTAGTCAAGAGGGTAGAGAATGACAGCAGGCTTGTTTGATGGTGCGTGAGATCCCGAATTCTTGCGATTGTACCAAGTAGAAATGACAGGCTTCAGCAACCTTAGATCTCTCGTAAACAACGCCGGCGTATCCCAAGGTGTAAAACAAGGTACAACACCCTGTAGCAAAGCCGCATCATAGGAAGGCCGTATCTGAAAGAGCCCATTCAAAAGAGCCGGTCTCCGACCACTGCCTGTTGTGTCTGTCCCAATAGTAAAATCGAGCCAGTCGTAGGTAGCCAATGCAGCCGCACTACCACTACTACTCCCAGCTGGATTTTGGTAGCCATCGCCTCGAGGATTGAACGGCGCATGATAATCAGTAGCTTCCGTTGGCTCTTCCCTTCCGATCATGGAAGTAAGCTTGGTCATACCAACGACATTAGCCCCCGCAGCTATCATATTCTGGACGATCATGGCTGTTTCATCTGAAGGTGTGCTTATGTCCAGATAAGCAGCATTGCAAAGGGACGTCTTCAATCCTCGCATGCGAAGGGCATCTTTGACTGCAAATCTGAGGCCTTGCAATGGCAATTCGTCCGTCTTTGGGGCTCGAGCTGGGACTGCGATACCAAGTGTTTGGTAACGGGAACCTAGACGATCCAAGGTCTGGAAGGAAGCACTGGTTGCTTTACGTCAGATGCGGCCCTTGTTGCCATATACACATGGATGTACTGCCAACTCACTTCGATTGGGCATGATTTTGAGGTGCGAGAGCCGTTAGGAAGCTGCCTGCCGTATCGTTGTGCAGGCGTAGAAGCCGCCAAATAGTGTCGTTATGATAGAGATGGGGTCCATGCGCGAATTGCTGCTCTAGTCCTTCCTGAGCATGGAATAAATTCCAAGCGTTTCGTTGCTGTAAGATACTCCTAGCGTCCTGAAGCACCTGAATCTTGGCCACCGAGGCTCCTGTGAAAAGGAAACCTGCTGTAAAGGGCGAGTCAAAGGGATCATCGCTTTCAAGTACCATCCGTAGAGCCGATTCAAGCCATGATCTACTTAGTGAGGCAGCCATTTGCACTTTCAACACGGTAAACAGTGAGGTCGTCAGATTTAGTTTAACGTTCATAGGCTGTTCAACGGTAAGCAATCTTCAATAAGAACGTCCTGTAGACGTAAGAACCTTAGGATAAGCCCAAGCCAGAAACCGTTGCCGGTCAATCTCGATGCAAAAGCTCTGGCCACATGGTCTGAATTGCAGCTCTTGAACACACTCGGTAGGGATGGTGTGCTGTTCAGCTTGCCTGGCAAAGGCATTATTCAGAGGCATGATGAGCGCCCAGATGATTACAAGCCTTCTTTCTCAAGTATTGCGATCCCGTCTGTTCTGTTCGAGAGGTGGAACGCGGCGGTGTGAGGTATTTTTGGAGTAACACGAAGGCGAAACAGCTAGCCGGATCTTGGGACTGACCGAATTTTGACATTGGGAATTCAGGGGAACCTGAGAAATACATACATTCTCTGTGAGCCGACCTTCCGTTTATTGCAAGCAAGGAAGCCCAGCCTAAGTGTAGAACGTTTTTATTCTGCTACTGCAATGGTCCTTAGAGCTACTGCATTGATTGAGCAATAAGGTATGACCGTGCCATGTTATAACTTCAAAAGCAGAACAGCCACTGAAGAGCATCGGTCACCGGCCTAGAAGCCACAATCATTATCCTCAGCGATAGCAATGAAGCCAATGTGATAATACTGACCACCTCTAATCCATAATCCATACCATCGTTTGTCACCAGCAATAGCAATACAATCATTAGCTGGAAATGCTGACCCTCATAGCCATAATCCATAAACCACTTTATGCCCAGCTAGAGCATCGACATTACAGAGGAGCATTGACAACCCAATCACTCAATTGGAGCAAAATGTTCAAGACGGATCGATCTTCTCCTCAAGCCATTTCCATTTCTTTGGCAACTCTCCACCATTCTCAACGCGCCACCTCTGCAGACTTTCTTCACCCGGTCCATGCTTATCAAGCCACATCAACCCTTCAGGCAGGTTTCCATCATTCTCAAGAAGCACTGGCGTGCCGTCTTTGACGTTCTTAACGACCTTGGCATGCACCCTCTTGAGAAATTCCCAACCCTTAGGCATGTTTCCCAAACTTGCACTATAAAGCTCCGGCAGCATCTGCCTTCCCTCAGGCACGCTTGTGATAAGCTTGAGGCGCTTCATCTCAAAAAGAAAGTCCCTACCTTTTTCAGAGATTGAGTATCGATTCTCAGCCCGCGATCCCTGGACACTTTTATTGGTTAATCCTATGCTCCCCGCCGCGAACTCTTCACGCTCACTCTCTATCCTAGTATTCTGAGAACTGGTTTCCTTGGGATCGTGGATGTGTGGCTCGTATGGGATCGGCCTGCGTCGAGGATCATTGGGATCCAAACTTTTCTGATATCTGACCCAAGCTTCTGGAGGTAATTCTTCCTCGGTCGTGCTTCCACTTGTCGACCTTCTAGTTCCCAGCTCTAGCAATTGCTTAGGCGGGGATAATGACGGGGTATCCAGCCTGAATACTTCATTGTGATCAACCTCGGGTGGTTTAGACGTTCGGATTGGTGAAGTCGTAGGCAAGCCTTGTGGATATCTGTTCTCAAGTGAAGGAGACTGACTTGGCGCAGAAATACTAGCTGTGAGGCTCGCAAATGACGGCAGTTTAGGCCCGTCATACTTCATGCCAGGAGGAGACTGGCGTGAGGCAAGGATTTCATTCGTCGGGCCCTGAAGTGGTCGTAATTTGGACGCGTCAGGAATGTTCTGAAATGACCCAGAGATCCGAGTACGACCGAACGGGCGTCTACTATCGGTCGAATCGCGAGGAAAGCTTCCGAGTGTGGGTCCAGGTCCGCGTCCAGGGCGTGTCGGTGTCTGAGGCGAGTCCCCATGCCCTCCTGCAATAGTAGGAGAATGAAAATAAGGATCTTGTGCGGGAATCGGGCCGTGAGAAGCTGGGCTTCCACCCGTAGGCGAGCTGCGAACAGTCGAGATTTGGAGGCTAGGTTTAGCATCTGATGGCGTTTTGGGAGGGTCCCCTTCCTTCTTCTTCCCACTACCAGCTGCACTGGTAAGTGAACTTTTTGCAGTTGGGGTGCAAGGCATGAAGCCAGGAGAAGCGTTGGGGACCATCTTTGTACCGGGCCGCTGGGAGTTCACAGGCATGAACGTGATCAGGTCTTCACTCGAAACAGCAGTAGTAGAGGGAGGACGAGGAGAACTCATGGCTGCTATCGCATCACGTTGCTAGATGGCCACATCAGCATACGCCTCTAGCAGAGACCGACAAAGGTAGAGATACCTTGGAGATGGTACACTCTCTGGCATCCACGAAACAGGGCTGACAGCCGTCAAGATTATTGCGAGCTGGATAACACAGGATACCCCGTATGGCGCAAGGTTCACACTATCATTCCGTATGTCAGCCCTTATTCCCCTGACTGAACGGCTAAACAAGGTTGCCAGACCCGGAGCATATGCAAACTCGGCGGCGGTGGCGACGCCATTGGATTTATGGCTTGGAGTCCTTCGTCAGAACCGGCTTGCTCAGCTATGACATCAAGCGAGGGAGCCTGAGCGTTGGATATTGGTAGAAGAGGAACCAGTGAGTCAGTAGAAAGCAAGCAATGGGGCGAACATCCATACGGGGAGATCCCTTGGTGCGTTCGCTCCTGACTGATTGCATAACAGAGAAATAGAAGGAAAGAGGGCTGGCGAGATGATAAGGTGAGATAGAGAGTGAGATGGCAGCGACATCTCGCTCCATTGTTATTGAAGAGATCTTACACAGGATGAATGAGAGACGAAATGCGGATTGAATAGCTGAGAGACTAGAACTGGAAGATTCTGATGCAACAGATTGCGAGCTTAAAGCTGCTGCGGTTCCTGCACCAAGCTGCAGCCCTCATACAACAGCATTGATCGCATCAGACAAAGCGGTAAAGTCGTTGGCCATGTAGAGGAGGATGGCAAGAGCGACCCTTGTGAGAAGATCGTGCTGGGCCGACGGAATCCTCGGACTTAGTCAAGACTGCCAGGTAAATGCAGACATTGCATGGAAGAAGGCGACTGGCGACTTCCATCACTGGAAGGACATTAGAAATTGGAGGATATCTCGTGGTCTAGGTCCCCGGCCTTCTTATTGGGAGGTTACCTTAAAATTGTATGAATGACTTACTAATCCAAGTACCGGTGTAACCGCGGATTTCTGGGGGTTTTGCACAGCTATGAAACAGAAGCAGACTGGCCCAGATATCAAGAGCGCCTTTTCTAAGCAGTGCCTACAATCAGACTTCTCTTCGTCTCCTTTCATTACCTTCGTTGTTGCGCAACCATGTTCCTCATTTCGTACATCGTGTCCTCATCAGATATCGGGTTGTTGGATCCTTAGAGAGTGTTCCCTGAGATGATTTGGCCGTACTTTCGTAGAGGTCATCACTTTGGCGCTCAGAGCCCGCGATAACAGCGAGGCAACCATCACCCAGTCCCCCTGTCCTCTTTGGTAAGCTGCAAACTTTGCCTTTACAACGGACGCAAAGCAGAGTCTGCGACTGTATGACTTCCCGTTCCGCTTTGGTCCCATCTGGTTCTTCGTGGGCTTATGCTTTTCCTGGCTCATACAGACGCCATGCTTTAACTTTTCACACCTTTTCCTGGACATTCTCCAGTGCCAATACTGCCTGCCCAAAATCTGGTATCTCATCTGCCCTGATAAATACTCCTCCCCACTTCACGACCCCATCCCCATCAACCGCCCAACTCCCCGCACGTTGCCATCTCGACCCACTCTCCGTAGGCCGATTCCAGATCCCTTCCCCTCTTCCCAACTTCCATACACTCCACATACTGCTCGGGCTAAGCACATGCCACCAATCGCTTACGCCCAAGCCCCACCTAGCGTAGATCTCGCGCTGCTCGTCCACGAGGACTTCGACGCTCCCAGGTCCTGAGAGAGCCTCAAGCCAGTGATCTGTTGCAGCACGGCCGCTGTGGGAGATGGCAATGAAGGATATCTGGGGATATTGCTGGGCGGTTGAACGAAGGGAGAGGAGGGTCTTCTCGGCGAAGGGACAGCCACAGTGGCGGAGAAATGTCACGACTGTAGGTCTGCCATCTGAGCGAGGAAAAGCGAGTTGCTCGGGAATGGATGGCGCAGGAGAGGGAATCGAAGGTGGTTGGGAAATGGCAATGAAGATAGGGGAGGTCCATGAGGAGATTTCTTGGCGCAGAGTCATGATTCTTGCGTGGAGACTGGGCAGAAGCGAGGGCGCGAGGGAAGGAGGCGACTGGGTAGCGAAGAGCTGCGGGTCTTGCGGAGAGTGAGAAGTGCGATGGCGGAGCATGGTGTCCTGTTGGAATTGGCGAGAAGAGGGGAAAGCCGGGCAGAGGGATTGATATCTTCAATGTACTAATTGGGTTTAGCTTAGTTTGTGCCCTAATCATTCTGCTTACGTCAAGCTACCTGTGCTACCATACCCAAGGCATCTACTGACACTGTTGGCAATGTGCCATTCTCGCAGCTTCGAAGTCGGCATTATTGTCGGGGCTGTCCAACATGTCATCTGAAGCGTCATACTTGGCGCCACAATGAAGATCTAGATATCCCATATCGAGCAGATCTGTTGGCACGATCGATCGCAGATGACCTAAATTTATCAGATCATTTACCGATTCTTTCAGCCGTAGCAGTGGCCGGAGGATATGCACCAATATGCAAGTAGCCGCAAGGAGTAGATTCAAATCCCAGGGATTCGGGTCATGGAATTGGAAAAACTATATGCGCCAAGAAAAAAAAGAGACGTGAAAGTGGGCGCGAGCACTCCATCCTAGTGGTGTTGTAGCTGCTATGTACTATGATTCTATACTGAGTATCCCTCAAAGGAGTATAGAACCGAAAATTTCCCTCTTCCAATCATCGCATGCGATTGCAGCAAATGATAGTACCATTGCAGATGTAACACAGCAAATGCACCCCTGACCAACGTGCATCCAATTTGGAAACTTCGTCCAATAGCAAGGCAGAAGAGCAAAACTTTCACGACCTCGTCAAACACGTGCCAGACTGCCTATGTCATTCTTCCTAGTAGACGAATCTGAAGGCTGGATGATCATCGCCAAGATTCTCTCTTTCTTCCTTGGGTAATGTAAGGCGATGGTCTCTTTTGCCTTGCTCTCTCTTCTTATTCTCGAGCCTCATACCGATGAATAGGACCGTGCAAGCAAGGCCAGAGACCCACATCAGACCTAGCGACACCCCGTATCCGACAGGGTAGGTTGGTTTTTGATCGGTGATGTAGATATTGCTCGCAATGATGCCGCCAACATTGCCGAACCCGACCTGCATTGCTGCGTTGATACTTCGCTTGTAGTGACCGCCCATGTTGTTGCTCAGCCAGACCAAGGTGATTGGTTGGGTGATGTACCCACCTGCAACAATAAGGTAGACTGAGAAGTAGCGGACATTCACCGGAGCAGAGTGCTGAGCCAGTAAGATAATGTAGCCGATGGATGAGATAACGACACCGAGCATAGCAAAGGCGTAGCGATGTCGCAAGCGGTCAGTTAGGAAGGCGGTTATCAAACAAGTACTCGTACCAACGATGTAGATCGGTATCGAAAGGATTTGAGCGCGGATTGCAGTCCATCCCAATTGACTGAGGATCGTAGGCGTAAAAAATGAAACGCTGTAGCCGGTAGTGGTGACCCCAAGATACATGAGAATACTGTCAATATTCTAGCATCAGTATTTGTGTATAATTCAAGCCTTAGGTGACTTGCCCGATATATATTTTCCAGTCACCAAAAGCGCGCCGTCTGGCTTTACCATCAAAGCGGTCCATCCTGGCATCTCCTCCATCATCTTTGAGGCGACGAAGGAGCAACGTACGCTCTTCACCGCTGAGAAACTTTGACGTCTCTGGCCAGTCGACGATGAAGAATTTGGAGACAGTGGCAATGACAACAGTCGCAATGCCTTCAATAATAAAGATCCAGCGCCATCCATTATAATCGGCAATGCCTTCCATGTTCGCCAAAGCATAAGCAAGAAGCTGCTGTAAGGTCAGAGATCCGTGAATGAAACAAGATAGCTGCGAAACGTACCCCACTCCACGCACCAGCCAGAACGGCGGAGCAGAAGAACAAGCTGAACCTCCACTGTAGCTCGTATCTAGGATAGTACATGGCTATGAGGTACAAGCATCCTTCGTCAAGTCAGCACAGCTACTAGAGTCTGGACTGACCATCGATCTCACCAGGGACGAAACCAGCTTCAAAAAGCCCAAGGAAGAATCTGCATGTCACAAGACCCGCGTAACTTTGGGTGACCCCCATGCATATAGTTATGATGCCTGACTCTTGACGTTAGACAAAGATTCGAAACGCTGAGTCCAAAGTACTCACCCCAAGCCACCATTATAGAGCTCAGCCATATTGATGGCGCAACCTTGCGGATCAAGATATTGCTGGGAACTTCGAAAACGATGTAGGGAATGAAGAATACAAACAAGGCAATATTGTAGTCGTGGCCTTTCATTTGGAGGTCTCTCTCCAGGCCCTGAAGCCGTGCATTACCAATGTTGATCCGATCAAGGAACGCCAGTGAGTAAAGGAGAGCAATAGCAGGTAGGACATGGATGTCGCATTTCCGGACAAGCTTCTTCTCCGCGGTACGGTCCAGCGGCTCAAGATCTATATCAACCTCGCGGAGCGTGCCATCTTCTGACGTATTCTTACTACCTGTAGAAGCCTCACGGACTATGGGCTTCTCAGCAAGGCTGAAAGCCATGGTCAGCAAGTCTGGATGCCCGCAGATAAAAGCAGTGCTGGACTATAAATATGTTGCTGAGTATACGATGAAATCGATCGGCAGAAATTCAAGAACGCAAAGAGAGGTAAGCAAGGAAGGGAATTTGGCAGCTTTAAGTCATGGGCTATTGTAATCTCGACGTAGGGTATGTTTAAACGGGGCAGCCATAAGAGAGAGAAAGGTACTAAAATGAGGTATGGCTTATTGATTCCGCTTGGCAAGGAGGTCTGATAGCATTCCAGAGCGCGTTCCGCTCTTCCGAGGACCGACCTAACAGCTAGAGTCTTCATACTTGTAGTAAATGTGATTGATGCAGGCAGGGGTAAAAAAGGACTTAGGCTAAGGCAGTACCACGTCCACAAGCGTGAACAGCTCAGCGAAGACTGAGCATTCTATCTGATAGGCGGATCTACCAAAGGTAGCTGCACCAAATGACGGCCTGAGATCGAGTATACCCGGTTGATGGGTATGCAAGGAGATTCCATGTCCTGCCGCGTGGCAATGGCGTTATTGGGAGCATTCGGTAATCTAAAGCACAAAATCTGGGACTTGATTGGTAACAAAATCAAAAATTGCGTGTTCCTATGACCTTAATCTGATGTTCTTTTTTCCTCGGGGTTGAGACATGCAGATCTGCTGGAACTTTCAGAAAGAAGCTGACAGACTTTCCTTCTTGGCCCACCATTTCCGCTATCGAGGTTGCCCCCCCTCCTCATGCAAGATGCAAAAGCCACCTGGTGTTGGCAAGCTGGCCCTTCGATAGTCATCGGGCACCTGCATTGTTGATTCTTCGGCAAAGCCAACCTCATTTGCCGCTCCTATGATCTGGTCGCTCTCAGGCCTAATCTGGTCGCTCCTCTCTACAACGCTACCCAGAGTGGACGCGAGGGAGAACACCGGACATGGCCGTGAGGCATGCAACGAGCTTGAAGGGTGTTGTGATGAGCCTTCGGGTGCCCAAGCTTGCTGAGTCAAGCTTCGAGGAAAGATCTGGTGGCGCTAGCGGGCCGGAGTAGCGCCGATCTGGTCTCGCCGTCATAGGGCTTGGCGCCGATGTGCTCCCAATTGATTCACCACGAGTTTTAGAACACCAACATCTGGTTTGATTGGGCGAGGTGCCGCATCAGTAGATCACAGCTCTCTCACCATCCCAAGAGCGACCTTTGGTGAGTGCCGGAATTTCATTTGATTTTATACTTCGCAGGTCAGACCTGCTTATTCTGGGTCCTGCACCTTGCAGCTAGAGGCAACCATTGTAGCTCCCGAATGTCAGTGATACGTTGATTTGAAAGAGCCTCAATTTGTTTCTCATGCGCGGAGTGACACCTATAGTATCTTGATCTCTTGTACTCCGTTCTTCCGACTGCCTTGATTCATTGCCGTATGTCAATTATGTCTCAGACTTGGTGGAAAGAGGCTGTCATATACCAGGTACAGCAAGATAATTCCAAGACGAGACGATCAATTTTAAGATCTCGCAGGTCTATCCCTCATCCTTTCTCGACAGCAACAGTGATGGCTGGGGGGATATTAAAGGGATCATTTCGAAGCTTGATTACCTTAAAGATCTGGGTATTGACATAGTATGGGTTTCGCCAAGTCAGTTGAGCTTTCTTCCTTTCGTCTGTCATTCTCTGAGCCCCATAGTCTACAAAAGTCCACAAAAGGACATGGGATACGATATAGCCGATTATAAGGCTATAGACCCCATTTATGGCACCATTGAAGACGTCGACCACTTGATCTCGGAGCTGAAGAAAAGAGGGATGAAGTTGATGATGGATCTTGTAGTCAATCATACATCAGATGAGGTCTGTATCAGCTCGACCGTTGCAAGGAAACATATGCCTAACCGTGGCAGCATGCATGGTTCCATGAATCACGCTCATCTGTGACTAATCCCAAGCGCTCCTGGTACATATGGAAGAAACCCAGAAGGGATTCTGCGGGGAATCCTCTGCCTCCGAACAATTGGTCTCAGATCCTTGGTGAGGCCAACAGTGCATGGACTTACGATCCCGCTACTGATGAATACTTTCTTTCTCTTTTTACCCCTGAGCAGCCGGATCTCAATTGGGAAAATCCGGAAGTGCGAGCAGCTGTCCAGTAGGTTTTTCTCTAGCTCTTTTTGATTGCCTGTAGAACCATATTACGACCTGCGCCCTAAGACCGAGGACGCTTCATGATTTGCTACCAAAAAGCTAAGGCTGACCTACAAACCAAATTAGCGACGTGATGAATTTTTGGCTTGAGCGAGGTGCCTGTGGATACCGCATGGATGTGATCAACCTCATTAGTAAGGACCAACGATTCCCCGACGCTGAACCAGTCTTAGGTCCAGATCGCAAGTACCATCCTGGCGGCAAGTATTTCATCAATGGTCCCCGCATGCATGAGTACTTGCAGGAGATCAAGCAGAAAGTGCTGCAAAGGTATGGTGCTATCACTGTGGGCGAAATGCCCGGCGTAAGCGACATCAACGAGATTCTGCGCACTGTGGGCAGCAAGAATGGCGAGCTGAACATGATCTTCATCTTTGACGTTGTTGACATCGATAATGAACCCGGAAAGGTGCGTATGACGCTACACGAATGGAGCGTCAAGGACCTGAGCCGCGCGATCTCCAAATGGCAACGAGCGATGATCGAGCGTGATGGTTGGAACAGCGTCTTCTGCGAGAACCACGACAATCCGCGATCCGTATCGCGCTACTGCGACGATAGCGATGCATATCGAGAGTATGGTGCTAAGCTCTTGGCTCTCATGCAGACTACGCTCAGCGGTACACTCTTTGTGTATCAAGGCGAGGAGCTCGGTATGAGAAACGTGCCCAAATCTTGGGACATCATGAAAGAATACAAGGACATCGAATCCATCAATTTCTGGAAGAAGAGCAAAGACCTGTACGGCAATGATCCTGAAAGGTTGGCGGAAGAACGGAAGGTCTTGGAAAAAAAGGCAAGAGACCATGCGCGGACACCGATGCAATGGGACGCCAGTGCCAACGGTGGCTTCTGCGGAAAGGATGTCGAGCCGTGGATGAGAGTCAATGACGACTATAAAGACGTCAATGCAGAGAAACAACTCGCAGTGGATAAATCAGAGGAATTGAGCACCTGGCAGTTCTGGCAGCGAGGATTGGCGAATCGGAAAGAACACGCCGATGTCTTCGTCTATGGTGACTACAATGCTGTCGGACCAGAGAGCGATGAGGTGTTTGCTTATGTGAGAACGGGTAAGAAGAGCGGTAAATGGCTGGTCGTATTGAACTTCTCGGGCAAGAATATTGAATGGGAGATTCCCGGCGATGTCAAGGTTCAGGGCTGGATGGCTGGTAATTATTTGAAGGGTAAGCCCGAGAAGTCTTTGAGAGGGAGGGTGGATTTGAGACCCTGGGAAGGTATATTGGGCAAGTGTGCGGATTAGGATGCGAAGAGACGTAAGGGTTCTTGGATCGGTTGGCTGGAAAGGTGATAGCAAATCCTCAATCATAGCTTTTAAATATCAAAATGTTTGCAGGATAAACAATTTCAACGTCTGGAATGTTTAATAAATGAAAATTGGGTTTAACGCTCGTGCGAAAAAAAGGGATCTCGATTAATGGCTTAGAGGGCGAAAATATACAGGAAATCCTTCAAGCGATCTTTACAACTCTTTCAATAATTTCGCAACAAACTCATGCAACCCATCCGCCGCGATCATCTCTGTTACCCCCAACCGCCTACACTGCACCTCCACCTTCCTCCCCGTCTTCCAATCCCGTCCAACAACCACAATCACAGGGTACCCAATCATATCCGCATCCTTGAGCTTCCATCCCAAGTCTCGTTTCCTGTCATCTAGGATGGTATCGATGGGCGAGTACTCAGCATCGGCGACTTCATGACTACGAGTGGTCAACATGTCGTAGACACCTGCTGCCTCATTCTCTTGGTTCTTGGTTGGGACGACGACGGCTTCGAAGGGGGCCATGACGCTGGGCCAATTCAGGCCTTTGGAGTCAGCGAGGGAGTCTGCTACGGCAGCTATGAGGCGGGAGACGCCGATACCGTGACAGCCCATTTGGATCGGGATTCGTGAGGTTGGTGGGGTTGACGATAGGTCATCGGTGTTGCTTTTGGGGTCGATTTGGGACGGATCTGCAGCGACTGTCGCCTCAAGCGGCTTGCTGTACCGAGTGCCTAGGTGAAATGTATGGCCAAGTTCCACTGCCGTCTGAACTTTGAGCGTTCCTGTCTTGCATTTGGTACAAGTGTCTCCGTCGCCGATTTTGATCAGGTCTGTGATTGGCTCCTTCGGCATCTTGTTTTTTTCATTTGGGTAATGTTGGGGTGTGTGTACCATGCGATCGCCTTCAGGAAACTTCAGATATCTGATTTCTCTTATTGCTGACGGTAGTCGCTCGTCGTACACTTGGAAAATCCTGCGCTGAGACTCGGGAGCTTTTTTGAATTCAGCTAATGGATCTTCGACACTCATGTCAATAGTTGGAAGAATTCTTTTCAGTACATGAGGATTGACGCTGGTGTCGCGAGAGGATTCCCCAGTTTTTGAATTGGTTCTCACTTTTCGAGGGAAAACGGCTGCAAGTAGGGTACTGCGATCTTGCGTTACACCGAACCAGACGTCGCAATTCCTCTCAATATTACCCAAAAGTCCCTTATCGAGATTCCACCCACACGAGTCCATTCCTTGCAACAGTGCCGGACCGCTTTCGCACTCAGCAAGTTCTTCATTGGCAACGTAGTCGCAAGTATCACAGGTGATGATGTTGTCCTCTCCTTTCGACGACGGGAAGTGATACTCATGGCTGAGGTCGCCGCCGATCTCGCCAGAGGACGCTTCAGCTGTCAAGTACGGAATCTTGAACTCGTTGAAGAAAGCGGTGTAAGCTTGCCGTACGGTCTCGTAAGTCTTCAGTGCCTCTTCTATGCTAATATCGAAGGTGTAAAGATCTTTCATAAGAAATTCTCGAGTCCTCAGAAGCCCTTGCCGCGGCCGTGGCTCATCTCTGTACTTCCGTGCTGAATAAATTAGCCTCTGAAGCTATCGCATCATGGATCTAGTCACTGACATATTTGATACAATTTGAGCGGAAGCTCCTTGTAAGATTTCACAACACTTCCCACTAGTGAAGTGATCTCTTCTTCATGAGTTGGAGACAAGATGTATTTCCCGCTTTTACGATCCTCAAACTTGAAAAGCTGCAGGAGAATAGATGAGAAATCAGACATAGAGAAAGAGAAGCTTTCACATTCTGGTCATTCATCTTACCTCCGAGCTGCTACCATTAAGCCTACCTGTCATCTTCCATAGCTCCTCAGAAGAGAATGCCGATAACGAGAGTTTTGATGCACCTTTCCATTTCATCAGCGTACAATGGCAAATGTTAACCAAATCGAACAGTCTAACCAAGCTTGATCATATGCTTGTCCAGTAATCTCTCCAGCTTCTCCTGGATCCGCACTCCCAAGGGAAGGAACTGAAACAAACCAGCATGTGCCTAAACTTCCGATAAGTACCAGCTAGCGCAGTCTTAGGGAATCACTTCTACCTGACGGATAAAGCCAGCTCGTATCAACAAGGCATGAGAATCTTCTGCAATAGTGTCAGTATTGAATCATCATTCGCAATGTTCGTCGCTTACCTTTCGCGCCCTCTGTTGGGGCAATGCCTCCTGTAGGCACCCAGAAATTCGAAAGCCGTTGTCTTCCATCATTCTACGGGGAGTCAGCGAACATGATTTGCTGCTTCTGAGATTTCCTTACGTGATGGAAACGTAGCTGGACAGTGAGTCCTGGAGGTGAAAAAGCAGATTGAGCAGTCGGAAGATTAGGCCATTTGCTAATCCGCGATGCCTTTCTTGCTCCAAGCCAAGACTTCATCCAAGGCGCGCGAAAATTGATTCTAGATCGACAACCTATTTCGCACAATGGAAAAACATCCCGTTTCTCTTTTCTCTGTCTTTACCTGCAAAATCATCCCTCGATGATCTTCCTCGGATGCGCCAAGGGGGAGCATATTTCGGGCCGTTCCAGGTACGCTAGCTATCCATGGACTAGCCCTATCCATGTCTTTTGAACAACCTCACTTAGGTACTTAAGTTCCCTCAGTCGAGCAAGTGAAGTGATGATAACCGATCGAACCATTCCACAACGTCTAGAGGACTTGGAGAGAAGACTATCAGCGCATGGAGCTCACTATGAGAAAACGGCGAGTTTACACAAAGAAACAAATACACATTTTGAAGATGGCATCTCTATTCAATTCCTGACCTTCCTGTCAAATCAATAGCAGCTCAGTGGCGACTCAAATTTGTCGGATTTCTCATCTAGCGCTTGACTCCTGATGTGTGTGGTTTATGGCTTCAGTCTGTTAGACCGAAGGTGATTTGCATATTGAAGCTAGACTGATGCTTTGGAAGTTTGGATCCCCAAGTATTGAAATATGGCTTAGGTGCTGCACTGGCACACCTGTGGAAGATGAGTAGTATTACGAAAACACTCTGTCTTAATCCCTACTATGCTGCATAATGATCACCGTTGTCCCGTATTGGGGCAGCCAAGCGCTAGCGCCAGCCTTGCCCAACACAAACAGCAAAACCAAAAAAAAGCAAAAGACTCACAGTACAGCTCGATTTTCGAGGTGTACTGCTACAGAAGCCCATTTTCAGGGTTTACTTCCGCACGGGTCGGATCTTATCATCTTCCACGCTTTACCACTTGGACTTCTGACATGATTGAGAGCTGGACTGTGCCAGAAACATCTCCAGAGCATGGACAAATTACCGCCAAGATTTACAACGCGACATCGGGAATCGAACCCCGGCGGATTGGTTAGATCCGCGTGACAAGATGCGGTACACATTTAGCCATTCGGCCATTTGTGTCCCGAGATAATTAGGAGGGATTATCAGAATATATATTCTTTCATTTGCAACCATAGGATCCAGTCCATATCAATTTGCCCCTGTTATCGTGAGACATCTGGTATTGCACACATCGACAATCTCTTATAACCCGTACTCCTTTTGAGAGCGTAGATCACCTTGCCAGAGACGACAGCAAATGCCATTCACCAGGGCCATGAATTCTACCTAACGCAAGAAGGGTCTCTTCTCGGATCTCATGCTTTAGAACAAGTCACAGGACTTCAATGGTAGGGATGCAGCTTACGGGCGATCTTTATCGGCTCGCTGTTATTGTTTGCCCTAACAGGAAAGTTAAGGCCGTTGTGAATGGTAATCAGGATTGCCTTGCTGATAAAGCGTGATCCTGAGGACGCCATAGAGACCCACGCTTCGCCTTGTCGTATCTGCAAATCTGTCAAGTCGTCGGGTGCCCGAACCTTCTTTGTGCCTGCTGTTCCTAGCTTGAATTTTTGTACACCTTGATTCGCCTGCTTGTGTCAATCTTGTATAAGTCAGCTTGAATTTCCTTCTTCTACCTCACTATTCCCATCGCACCCAAACGGACCAGCAGCGTTCCAACCACAAGAAACTGTTGATAACCTACCCCTTACTAGGTTGAGAAGTTTCCTTTACCCCTGTATCGTTTACCAAGTCGTTTTCCGTGCTGCTCTAGCTAACATCGGTTACCGTATGAAGTCAATTTTCGTGTGCCAACCTGTTTCCCGCCACCACTGCAGAACGGTAGTCAGATTACAAAACCATCATGCCGTTATCAGAAGCCAGGGAGAACTGTCCGAATGTTCCACATCCCACTTCATCGACAGTCAACCCAGAGCTCCCGTACCCGACCAATAATTCCGACCCAGACATCAGCAATAGCTCGAGCATCATATCGCTCAAGTATCCCAGCTCATGCTACAATTGTCGATACGTGCCTCCAGGGAGATACTGCCAATCCTGCGGTCGAATAAAATATGAGCCTTCGCCTCCTGTCCAACCATGCAACAATTGTCGGTATGTGCCTGTGGGGTATCGCTGCCATAGCTGCGGCCGGCTACAGCGGTACGTGCCCCCGCCTCGGCGTCGTGGACACGCCTGTGGATTCACACGGAGGCAAAAGCTTTAAGGCTTGGAGCTGGTGAGGTGAGAGTGAGGTGAGAGACAATGATGGCTGTCACTCTCCAGTGGACTGCTTTGAGGTCGATTGTGCTGTGGCTGGTGAAATGTTCTTGGGTCAGACTTTGATTAAGCCAGGCTGAGTGATGCACTGCTTGCGGTTTGAGGTTTTAAATTCATGCTTAAGATACTATAAAATCCGGCTCTCTCGAAGTCCGGGAGATACTCTTCTTACAATGATTTAGGTTGATTGCACTCTTTTATCTCAACTCCTTTCCACCTCACATGGGTTAGCTCACGGGGAGTCCGTTTCACTTCAAACTTCCTCAGAGATGAATGGGATTATGTAGTCTACTGCAACAGCCAACTGAACCTCCTGTCAATGTCCTTGCACGTCTTACGGCCATTGATTCTGGACGCAGAAAATACTGCACTCTCTGACATCGCATGGGGTGCTTATCCCATGAGCTGGCGTATCGTATCATTATGTATCAGGGCCACTCCATATCGAGACCTAGCAACTTCATGGAAACAAAAACTCAGGAAAGGCCTTCTGACGCCAGCAAGATGAAATTGAAGTGAAATGCTGGAGGATGAGGCGCACAAGGCGACGAGATGCAGATGTCCTGCTAAAGAAGGTCTAAATCGACGGCGTCATCATTGATTGACAAGACTCGAACGACAGTCGATACCTAGATGTACGAGATGCGAAAGAATCGATCGTTCATTCAGTTCAATTGCGTTCGCGCAAGTCTACCCACTCATCTACATAAGAGCCGATGACAGGGCCCAATTCAATTGTTTGTATTTCCACAACGTTGTGGAAAGGGGATTGCGGCTCCTTGGCGGTTGCCGGGCCAAGGCTCCAAAAGTAAATATTGAACTCCGCAGAGCAATTGCCGGATCCTGCCACTGCTACAAGAGCACACAACACTGATCGTATTTGCGCAAATCTCTCTCAATTGCCAAATTGACCGATTTTACGGCTCGAATTCTGACCGCGCTCGTCAAGTTACAAGGCTAAGGGGCCATCCCTGGCGGACACCTACAATTCAAGGTTGCCAAGCTTGGAAAGAAGTGGTACGATTATCTTCCCAATCCCATCTACTAGACCATCTTGCGCTCGAGAGAAATAGGCTCATCAAACCTCGCCACAACCAATCATGCGCTCCACCTCCGCCCTCGCCCTCTCCTTCTTTCTCGCCCTGCCCACAGCCCTCGCAATCCAATATTCGCCCTTCCTCGCCCCAAACACCAACCCCGCCTCGAACTTCAACGGCCTCATCCACCTCGACCTCTTCCGCCGCGACTCGAAATGTTCTAACACCTGCCCCATGAACAACCAAGCCTGCTGCCCCAAAAACACCAATTGCGCTCTTGACGGCGACGGCAACATCGCCTGTTGTCCAGATAATGCAGCCTGCACTGGTAGCCTAGGAGAGCCGGGAGGAGCAGCTGCCACGGGTGCACCGACCGCGGGCAGCAAGACGGCAGCGGCGAGCGGAGCGGCAATCACACATGCAATTGGTGGGGGAAGTACTGTTCCGAATAGCTTCTATCCATATCCTTATCTTCCAACAACATACGCAAATGCAGGGCAATGTACATCATCGTTCTCGAGCTGCCAGCTGGAATCGGCGAAATGTACGGGTATGCTGGAAGGAGGGGGAATGGCGGTGACGGTATCAGGACCGGGTGGAGGTGTCACGCAGGAAGGAGCTATGCCAGTGGCTTCCGCGGAGTCGATCTGCTCGAGTCTGAGTGTGGAGGCCTGCCATGGGTTGGCGCTGACACAGTGCTCTTCGCTTGGTGGAGCAAAGCAGACCGCAACGGGGAGTTTTGTGGCAGGAGGGAGTGCGAATGCGGCGCCGGCGAAGATGCCAATGTTATATGGGATGGGTGTGGGCCTGGCGGTGGGCCTGGCAGGTCAGGTAGTTGGATGAAATCGAACCATGTGCTGGAAATTTTCGCTCGACATCGCATTCTCTATTTGAGATACAGGACAAGCGCGGCGTTAAGGGCTGAATGAGAATATGATATCAGGATGCTCAGAAGGAAACATGATGAGACTCCCGGCCAACCTCATGTGCAAGCTTCTTCATAGATGGTTGCAGAACGTAGTCAAATAGCAGACAGAATGCAAAACCTGAACCGCATTGGCTGTTTGTGCGCTCACAGAGACGCAATTGACGCTGTATATACCCACGGTGATAGATCCTATGATCTTGAAACGATCATTGCGCGTTGATTCCACGAGGCCTGCTTTCGAGTAATTTGTGGATCTGATAAAAGTGTCGCTTATGATAGGGCAGTTGTCCAGCCAAACGCTAAAGTAAACATGCATAATGCAAGTTCATCATGACCCCACCAAAAAAGCAATGCGACAGCGAACTTCAATCCAAGTCAATCCCACGAGCTGACCCATCGTGATTGACTCACCACTATCGTATTCAGCCATCGTTAGGTTGGCGCGATCTGCTGTCCGCCTCTTAGTGGTCAAAAAGTTGCGATAATCGGTGGCTGGTGGAGGAGGTTGGGGTCGGCCAATTTGGCGGTGGGATAGAAACACACCCTTGCGGATGCGCACTTTTCTCCTACATACAACTCTCCCTTACGCTCACTTACGGTTCTTCAGACGCTCGTTATTCTGACTTGGTGTTGTCGTCGCAGCTTGAATTGTACGAAGACAGTTGACCAAAAGTGGGGGATTCGGGCTTCTGAGCTACAGGCTGGAGCAACACATTCCACGCTGCGAATTCCACATTCCTCAACCATGCGACTCTCACAACCACCCACGCTCCTCTCCCTACTTTTCATCATCCTCTCCACAGCTCACACCTCGACCGCACGACCACAGAATGCCAGAGACCAAGAATTGGTCGAATCACAGTACCGCTACCTCGACAAGAGAACTTGCGCAGGGACTGTCTGTGGCTGGAGCGGCCAACTTTGCTGCACTGGAGGGCAATCATGCTCGACGAACTCGGCCGGGCAAGCAGAGTGTGTAGGCGGCTCTGCTGCGGGGGCGCAACAAGAGAATGGAAATGGCCAATGGCAATTCTATACCACGACATACGTTGAGAGCGAACTCACCACTGTGACATCCACCTACAGTTCATTCTTCGGCGCCGAAACCACGACGGCCGTAGCGCCAGTAGCCACTGGCCTCAATTGCGATTCCTCGATGAATGAGAGCCCTTGCGGGTCTATCTGCTGCGCCGTGGGACAGTATTGTGCAGTTGCCGGCCAGTGCGCGGCCAGTAACGGTCAAGGCGGGAGCAGCTCGTACTTTGCCTCGATAATAACCACCGCTGCTCCATCCACAGCAACAGCATTTATCCGACCGACCAGCAATGCCGAAACGACAGTGACTTCAACAGGCTCCGCAACCACGACTGTACCTTTCCAAACGCCCTCGGCCTCGGCTTCAGGCGCAAGCAGTGCTGCCGGGATGAGCTCCACAACGAGCAATAACGGCCTAAGCGGTGGTGCAATCGCTGGTATCGTGATCGGCGTCATCGCAGGCATCATCATACTCTTACTGCTGTGCGCCTTCTGCTGCTTCAAAGGCCTCCTCGACGGTTGCTTGGGTTTGTTTGGCCTGAGGAACCGAAGAAGAAAAGAGACCACGATTATCGAAGAGCGCCGAACGCATCACAGCGGAGGTGGCGCAGCCGCAAGCCGGGGACGCAATTGGTTCGGCGCAAGACCAGCGAGGGTTGACCGTCCGAAGAAGGACAGCGGAATCGGTGGCTTGACTACGGTGGCAGGAATCTTGGCTGCCTTGGCGATTTGCCTAGGCTTGCAAAGGAGGAGGAACGACAAACGAGAGAAGACCCAGTATTCTGGAAGCTCTTATTATTCTGACTCCTACATCACCAGCCAGAGTAAGTCCTAACCAAACCTCATTATCGTCTTTGCGGCTGCTAACAATTTCCAAGGTAGCGAGTCATCATATGATTCACGAGATCGAAGGACAAATAGGACAGACACGAGGAGATCAGGGAGATAATGCATAGACAAGAGCGATTGACTTTGATGTTTTTTGAGCGTGGAGCATTTGGTGGGTTGGATTTGGCACAAGAATGCACAAAATTTCCAGACTGTTGTCAGGAAGGTAGAATGATACTGGAATGGGAGATGCCCAGTATGTACATTAGCTAGGCGGGATTATTGAGAAAGGAACTTCACGTGAATATTGAAAGAACGAAAAATGTACGCACTCTATGATGACATTTCCAAAAAGAAAATGAAAATTTGGAGATAGATAAGCATGAGCTTTCGGCCGATGTTGCAAATATATCATCAGGGGCGGATTAGTCATGTCAGTCACCTGACCAATGAGAGCACGGAGGCTTCTTTGTATCATCAGCCCTCCGTCAAACTTCATGGGGAAATGAGACTATACAACGCTCTGACCCTTGCGCCTTAGACTATGGCTGACACCAAGTATGAGGCAGCCATCAAGCACATTGATGCTGCCCACGCCGAGGATCCCAATAAAATCACCATCAACGGCTCTGAGCACCCATACGAGCTTCACTACAGCCAGAAAATGACAAGCTACCTCGAAAGGCGCAGCCAGTCTGCTCCTGAGACGCTCCGATTGGCGATACGTGCTCAGCACTTCCGGCGATGGGAGATTCCCCGCGACTCTTATCCTATGACCAAAGTCGGGTATCATGCATGGCGAACCTTTCTGAAGAAACGGCAAGCGGAGATGGCATCCCAGATCTGCTTAGACGTGGGCTATTCTGAACAAGAGGCCACCAGAGTAGCGCACTTGATCAGGAAAGAAGACTTAAAAGAAGACGAGGACACGCAAGTTCTAGAGGATGTGGCTTGTCTAGTTTTCTTGGATGATCAGTTCGAGGAGTTTGAGACGCAGCATGATGAGGATAAAATTGTGAGGATCTTGAAGAAGACTTGGGGAAAGATGAGTGAGGAGGGGCATGGATTGGCCTTGAGAATACCGATGAGTGAGAGGTGTAAGGCGTTAGTGGGAAAGGCGCTGGCCGGTAATTGAAGGGAAGCACGAAGTTTGGTGGGAATATCCTATCTACCGTTTAGATCATGTAGCCATCGAGCCATCGACGAAAGACTTTTGATCATTCTACAGTAGCCTCTCGGCCAAAATGTGATTAAATCGAGAGGGTAAGGGTGGGTTACCCTTATGTTAAACATTGTTGGACACTCTGAGGGATACGAATTCGAACTGGACTGCATGTTGAATTCCGCTCGATCAAGCTTGATCTAGATAATGGGTCACTTCTCTACGGCCGCCTTCTTGGCATACTCTTCATTTAATTGATTCGTCTCCGAGATGAATGTCCGCACATGCTCAGGCACATCATCAACGCGACCAGCGCCTCCACGAACAGGCTCACCATAGGTTTCCCACACCGGTACTACGGCGGTGAACATTTTCGAGACCACATCCTCTCGCTCAGTATCCTTTTTCTCATCGCCAGGGCCACCAGTCCTGATCTTACCGCTACCATTGACGATCTTGACTTTCAAGATTGTCGTCGATGCCATCTCAGCTCCATCAGGCGGATTTCTGGTGTTTTCCCAGCGTTCGGGCATCACAGAATTAGTCACCAATCGCATCGCCCAGATTTTCTCCTCGATGTCCTCGATCAGGCTTCCATAGCCGAACAGCACAGCTGAACGGTAATTAAAGCTGTGCGAGTTGGGCGTCAGACTTAGCACTATGCCGTCGAATTTCGATGCAGCGATCGTGATTGGAAGACCCTTTTCTGGATCGGCACGTGCTTGCTTCATAATCCCTGAGCTCACATATCCATGGAGGTAGCACTCTAAGGGGTCGTTCAAGTCGGCGCTAGGATGCTCGTAAGAGCCCATAATACCACTGGATGAAATCGCTATCAGTAATTCTTCACTACGCAGTAGGGCTAACGTTTGAAACCTTCTCAGCAAAGACTTGCTACTCACAGCTGTCTCGCCGAATCCAAACCATTGGAAAGCGGGAAGTCGACATAATCGAACGACTCACATCATAGGGAGAACAGTTGGAAAAGGATCTTCCGGATCTGAAGAATTAAAGGAAACATGAAGGACCGGTGTCTCGTTAATTATGGAATGAATAGCATGAAGGTCGTAGGTGGCTAGAGAAGTCAAACGGGATCAGATATATGCCCAAGGACTCTCAATTGGGATATCCATGTTGTTTACATACCCCGATCATTCTTGCGATGAACTGTATTCTTCTGCTTCTTCGGATACACTAGAGTCCTACCCATTATGATTGAGTGGAATGATTCGAATTCAATCCTGAACAGCATACGAGAAAGCGGTTTGTCTTCACACAGACTGGCCAGCTTACGATGGGTAGACCATGATTGTGACTCAAGCCCCCCAATGCCTCCACATGGGCACTAGAGCGAAGCGATAGAATAGCTCAAGAGATCGGCAAAATTGGCACTCATTTCGGCATGTCCTTCCGAGCACTGCAGCAGCAACGACAACAACCATGAGTATTCCGTGCACTCACACGTACAGGTGCATAGCATCTTGCAGCTTAGGCAACACGCACTGCAGAACAGATAGTAGTCGATGTTTAGAGCGCTTGATGGAATGAGGTGAGCGGTCAAAGAGTCTGTCTAATGCTTGGAAATATCTATGCATGTTGAGACAATGAGTGATCTACCGCCTGATCCATTGTGTGTGACATTTCCACTGGTCTATCTAATTTGGCGAAGTTTGGCTGAGCTCGGCAAAGACAAAGTATCCACATTGCACGCCAAGCGAACTCTCGTAATTCAAAAGAAACTTTCTCATCCTTCTCATCTCTTCCCTCAACAAGACTCGACTTTCAGGTTCAGACTGCCAGTGTCACCATGCAAGTCCTACAATCGCCGCTCATTGCACGAAGCCTCTTCTACAGCACAGTGGACTAAGGTTCCGTCGTGCACCTGGTCGTTTGTTAGCTAAAGCGGTGCCACAAACACAAAGAGGTATCTCACCTATCTTTGACCTTGTGCGGTGTCTTTTTGGAAGCGCTCAGCCGTGGACTCATGGTTCTCGTATGGGAAAAGGGTCTGTAGCTAATAATGTTTCCCAGAGTCAGCCGAAGCCGAACCGTAAACTCAGCGCTTTACACATGTTACTCATAAGCAGGCACTCAAGTATCAAAGATACTGTATCACTGTGGGGGAGCCACTCAACCGGGAGTACTGATAATCATTGCAGGGATGGAGGGAGGCGTCATCGAATACTGGCCTTTGCGAGGTATAGGTGACTCCGAGCTGCCATGTTCTTGTCTCTTAATGCGAGGCCTGCAAATACTAATGTTTCCCAGGGTCAGCCGAAGCCGAACCGTAAACTCAGCGCTTTACACATGTTACTCATAAGCAGGCACTCAAGTATCAAAGATACTGTATCACTGTGGGGGAGCCACTCAACGTGGAGTACTGATAATCATTGCAGGGATGGAGGGAGGCGTCATCGAATACTGGCCTTTGCGAGGTATAGGTGACTCCGAGCTGCCATGTTCTTGTCTCTTAATGCGAGGCCTGCAAATACTAATGTTTC
>JAABUP010002345.1_pt1 | contig 36837 bp, 39 predicted proteins | sample 5559201 | NCBI WGS metagenome assembly JAABUP01 (sample SAMN10711887, study PRJNA513373) | rock metagenome | isolation source: Antarctica rocks | place: Antarctica
GTAAGATTCATGTGTTTTGTGTTATATATTTGAATTTCAGACACTTAAATATATAAAAAATACTGAATCTTGCCTAACTTTTTCCGATAAATTTTTCTTGATTATTAATCGAACTCAGGTTATTAATTATTATGGAAACAGAGATGATGGCCAAAGAAGCTGAAACATTATCAGCCGAATTATTACAAAAAATGGATTCCTATTGGCGTGCAGCCAATTATGTATCAGTCGGACAGATTTATCTCTACGATAACCTAATGCTCAAAGAGCCGCTAAAACTATCCCACGTGAAGCCATTGGTTGTGGGGCATTGGGGCACTACGCCTGGCCAAAACTTCATATATGTCCATTTGAACAGGGTTATAAAACAGTATGATTTAGACATGTTTTACATTGCTGGCCCTGGCCATGGCGGCCCGGCAATAGTAGGCAATGTTTACCTTGAAGGCACTTGGACCGAAGTTTACCTCAACGTTGCCCAGGATGAAGCAGGGCTGAAAAGCCTTTTCAAACAATTTTCTTTTCCGGGCGGAATTTCCAGCCATGTTGCGCCAACTACGCCCGGTTCTATCCACGAAGGCGGAGAACTGGGCTATTCCCTTAGTCACGCTTTTGGGGCTGTTTTTGATAACCCAAATTTAATAGTGGCTTGTGTGGTGGGCGATGGGGAAGCCGAAACCGAGCCATTGGCTACGGGCTTGGCATTCGAATAAATTTCTTAACCCTGTTACAGATGGTGCCGTGCTCCCAATCTTACACCTTAATGGCTATAAGATTAGTAACCCAACCTTGCTTGCACGTATTGAACATGAAGAATTAGAGCAGTTTATAAAAGGATGCGGTTGGACCCCCTATTTTGTAGAAGGCGATGAACCGGAAAAGATGCACCAATTAATGGCCGAAACATTAGATAAAGCCATTGAAGATATCCGCAATTATCAAAATGAGGCACGAAGCGGAAATAACACTACCCGTCCAAGATGGCCAATGATCGTTTTAAAATCACCAAAGGGATGGACAGGGCCGAAAATGGTAGACGGGTTGCAAATTGAAGGGACTTTCAGATCACATCAGGTTCCACTACTGGTAGACCGCGAGCATCCCGAACATGTGGAGCAACTTGAAAACTGGATGAAAAGTTATAAAGCCGAAGAGTTGTTTGATGAAAACGGCCGGTTGATACCAGAATTGGCAGACCTGGCACCAAAGGGCAACCGAAGGATGGGCGCAAACCCACATAGCAACGGCGGTGTACTACTGCGTGACCTGCGGATGCCTGATTTCCACCTTCATGCTGTAAATGTACCTTCACCCGGAGCCGTAACTGGTTCAGATACAACCATGTTAGGTAACTTTTTGCGGGATGTTGTTAAACTCAACCCGGATAATTTCCGTGTTTTTGGTCCGGATGAAACACTTTCTAATCTTCTGGGTGCCATTTTTTAGGCTACCAATAGGCAGTGGGACGCACAAAAAGCCAAATACGATGAATTCCTTGCCCCCGAAGGGCGCGTACTGGACGCACAACTTAGCGAACACCAGTGTGAGGGCTGGCTGGAGGGATATCTGCTTACCGGAAGGCATGGCCTGTTTAACAGTTATGAAGCATTCATTCGTATTGTAGATTCCATGTTCAGCCAGCACGTCAAGTGGCTGAAGGTGACAAAAGAGCTTCCATGGCGCCGTAGTATCGCTTCACTCAATTATTTATTAGCCTCCCACGTCTGGCAGCAGGACCACAACGGCTTTACTCACCAGGACCCTGGTTTTCTCGATCATGTAATTAACAAGAAAGCCGATATCGTTCGTGTTTATCTGCCACCGGACACGAATTGCCTGTTGTCGGTTTTTGATCATTGCTTAAGAAGCCGGGATTATGTTAATGTGGTAGTTGCGAGAAAACACGCTTTGCCCCAATGGCTTACTATGGATGCCGCGGTAATACATTGTACCGAAGGAGTTGGGATTTGGCAATGGGCCAGCAACGATCAGGGTTCTGAACCCGATGTTGTAATGGCCTGCTGTGGCGACACACCAACATTGGAAATCCTGGCTGCTGTCTCCATTCTTCGGGAGCACCTGCCTGAGTTGAAAATAAGAGTGGTAAACGTTGTCGATCTGATGAAACTGCAGTCTGCAAGCGAGCATCCGCATGGGCTGAGCGACCTGGATTACGATTCGCTTTTCACAAAAGATAAACACATTGTTTTTGGCTTTCACGGATACCCATGGCTCGTGCACCGTTTGACCTATCTGCGGGCCAACCGTAACCTGCACGTAAGGGGCTACAAGGAAGAAGGTACGATCACTACCGCTTTTGACATGAGGGTTCAAAACGATTTAGACAGGTTTCACTTAGTGCAAGATGTTGTTGACCGGCTAACAGGCCTCGGTTCAAAAGGTGCATATTTAAAACAAATAATGCAGGATAAACTTATTGAACACAAGCAATATATTGACATGAATGGCGAAGATATGCCGGAAATTTTAAACTGGAAATGGAGCGACACAAAATGAATGGACAAGAACTGATAGAAACGGCAAAGGCCATGTTTGCCGATGACAAAGGCCTGCTGGCCATGGACGAAAGTACTTCAACCTGTAACAAACGCTTTGAAGAGCAGGGGATCCCGCAAACAGTGGCAGCCCGGCGTGATTATCGGGAGTTGATCATAACTACCCCCGGCCTTAATAAATATATCAATGGTTTGATACTCTTTGATGAAACGGTCCGCCAGCAAAAAAAAGACGGCACCCCTTTTATCAAAGTGATTACCGATTCGGGAATCATTCCCGGTATTAAAGTAGATATGGGTGCAGAAGACTTAGCAGGACATCCTGGGGAAAAAATTACCGAAGGTTTGGACGGGTTACGTGGCCGGCTTAAGGAATATGCCGGTATGGGCGCCCGTTTTGCCAAGTGGCGGGCAGTAATTGTTATTGGCGATGGCATACCGAGCCGTGGTTGTATCACTGCAAACGCACAAGCTTTGGCACGGTATGCTGCACTGTGCCAGGAAGCGGGGTTAGTCCCTATGGTTGAACCCGAAGTAATTATGGACGGCGACCATTCCATGCGCCAATGTTTTGAGGCAACGGAGGAAACCCTGAGAACGGTCTTCGAAGCGCTTTATTTACAAAATGTGATGCTGGAGGGAATGATACTTAAGCCAAACATGGTGCTCCCGGGTTTGGCCAGCCCGGTACAGGAACCGGTGGCCGAAGTAGCCGATGCTACCGTAAAATGCCTGCTGGAATGTGTCCCTGCTGCGGTTCCCGGAATTGGGTTTTTATCCGGCGGCCAATCAGCAGAATTGGCTTCGGCCCGTTTAAATGCAATGAATGTCAGGTTCAAAACGAAAATGCCCTGGGGACTGACGTTTTCGTTTTCGAGGGCTATCCAGCAGCCCGCGCTGGAAATTTGGAAAGGTGAGGATACAAATATATTGGCAGCACAAAAGGCACTTTTGCACCGCGCCCACTGCAACTGGGCCGCCCGGCGGGGGGAATATAATTTAGCAATGGAAAATCCTGGCCAAGAATAAATATAATTATTAAGAGCCTGTTTAAATTTATACCAGATCTTTCGATATTCTCAGGTATTGATCGTCATGCTTCTTTTATGCCCCTAAATATTTAATTTGGTTTTTATACCGGTAAAAGAAGCATGACTGATTTCACTGTTTTTTAGGTGATAAAAGAAGTATATATAAAATACAAGGGATGAAATTTAAGCAGGCCCTGAATTTTTAAGGATATTTATATGAGAAAAAAAACGGTAGCTGCAAATTGGAAAATGAACGAAGATTACCAGCAAGGGATAGTTTTGTTTTCTGAAGTGGTTGCTATGGTCAAAGAAGAAGTAACCGGTGATCAGCAAATTATTATTTGCCCTCCGTTTATAAACCTGCATATTCTGGTAGAATTATCAAAGCAATGTTCCGCAATTTCTATTGGCGGACAAAATGCAAACCAGTCAGAATCAGGTGCTTTCACTGGTGAAATATCTGCTAAAATGATTAAGTCCACAGGTGCTGAATATGTAATATTAGGCCATTCGGAGCGCAGGCTTTATTTCAATGAAACCAATGAACTCATCTCAAAAAAGATCGATGTTGGGCTTAAACATCAGCTTAAACCAATTTATTGTGTAGGGGAAACCAAGAAGGAACGAGAGGCAAACCAGCAATTTGACGTTTTGAAAAAGCAGCTGGATGAAGGTATCTTTCATTTGGGCCAGGAACAGTTTCTGTTATCAATAATAGCTTATGAGCCTGTTTGGGCAATTGGCACAGGTGTTACCGCTACGGCAGCTCAGGCACAAGAAATACATCATTTTATCCGAAACCAGATAACCGACAGATATAATCAGGAAACCTCGGACAATACAACGATTTTATATGGCGGAAGCTGTAATACCAAAAATGCCGGAGAACTGTTTTCGCAAGTTGATATCGATGGCGGCTTAATTGGCGGGGAATCATTAAAACCACGCGACTTTGTGGATATTGTTAAAACGTTTAATTTATAGTTGCTGCTATTCAATCTAATAATTTTTACAGCTTAGAGCCCGTTTAAATTTTATTCAACTAATTTTCCATTTCCCAATCTTGATTCGTCGAAAGATTTATCAATTAAACTACTATCGCCTGAAAGGCGATAGATTTGTAATCGGCTAAAGCCATCTAAAGTCTGTCTGAAACTGCAAAGCCCTCATTGGATGCGTTTTCATCCTAATTCTTTATATACTCTAAAACCATCTCATCTGTTATGTTTTTATAAAACTAAAGTCTTCACCTAAAGGCGAGGGATTTTCCCCCAGATATTTATATTAAGTAAGATGATTTCATCTTCTGCTTGCCTGGTGGCAATATTAGGATCATCCAGAATAACTACAGGATCTATACAAGATTAATTCAGAATCCAAGACTATACTTGTTCAATTAAATTAATCAACGTGAGTTCGGTTTAAGCGGCCAAAAGTAATTGGTTATTGTTGTTTTCAAAGACGATGTTCAGGGAAGGCTTTTTAGGGAAGAAATGGTAAGCGCAAAGTGCGCCCATGGTATTCATCAGAAAGTTGTTGACCGACCGGTGCCTGGTATGCTGCAGCTTGCAGATGTTTTTAAGCTCATCATTCACACATTCGATGATCGCCCTTTTCCTGAGCATGATTTTGTCAGCCTGAGAGATATTGAAGTCTTTCATGTTTTTCCGTGGCTTAGTGATCATCTGTATACCATTTCCCCAAAGTAGATCGGCCAAAGCTTTTGATATATAACCCTTGTCACCAAATAATTTGCCGAATATATCCTGTGTCATCGAGGTCATTAATTTTACATTACGGTCATCAACATTGCCTTTGGTAAGGTAAAAGGACAATATTTCACCTTTGTCGTTGATGATAAGGTGTAGCTTAAAGCCATAGAACCAACCGATAGAGCATTGTCCTCTTTCGGCCACCTCTGCAAATACCTTATGGTTATGAATGCGCCTGTTGTGGCACACTTTGATATGCGTAGAATCGATGAAATTAATGCCCCTGGATGTGCCCAGGCAATGTGTTTTCAGGAATAGCATCATCGGAACAGCCACTCTTTGTTGTAATTCAACGAAACGGTTGTAAGACACCAGTTTGGGAAAGTAATCTTTATAATAAGAGCATATATACCCGAGATAAAAATGTTTCAGGTTGGTGAAGTGGCCGCTGTGAAAGGCGGTCAGGACAGTCATGATCTCACTGTCTGCAAGTGATGCTTTTCTGTCCCTGACCCCGTAATTGCCTGCATCAAGCCGATGGTTAGCTATTTCTGTTTCAAATTCTTTACAGAAGTCATCTACTTTAACGAAAATTTCAATAATTTTATCAGGAGTAAGCATAGGTTGTTGTTCTTTAAATCAGGGCACTTAAATATAACAAAATATGCTTGCTTATTGATATTCAATCGGTTAAATATTTGATCTTCCCCCGGAATTCTCTTGAAATTATCCCGAACTCACGTTAATTAATAAGTTATGAAAAAGACAATTTTTTTATCAATTGCAATGGCTGCTTTAACTGGTAGCCTAATTGCAGGCAATGCAGGTATCAACGTACCTGCTGCCGTAAAGGAAGCCTTAGCAAAAAAATATCCAAATGCAGCAAAGGTTACCTGGGAAATGGAAAAAGGGAATTACGAGGCTAATTGGGGCGGTAAATCCGGTGAGGACACTTCCGTAGTGTTTACCCCTGCCGGGGCATTTGTGGAAGAAGTTGATGCTATGCCAGTATCACAACTGCCTACCTCAGTTGCAGCTTACGTAAAGGCACATTACCAAGGCAGTAAAATACTAGAAGCCGGGCGGGTTACGGATGCTGCCGGCAAAAAAATGTTTGAAGCCGAAATTAAAGGCAAAGACTTGATTTTTGATGAGAGCGGTAAATTTATAAAGGTAGATTAATTGCTTTTAATTTTATCACTTCATTAAAACATACGGCCAGTAGCAAAAACTATTGGCCGTATTTCTATTACAGCTCATTACGAATCTAACTTTGATAAATAATATGTGATTAGTACATGTATATAGGACTTTATAATATTTAGTATGTCTTTAATGTGAATTGAGTGATCAAAAAAGAATTCGATCATTTACTAAAAATTAAAGAAATGAAAAGAGCACCTCATCACGAAGTTAAAAAAACAAATTATCCCAAAGTTTTATTGTTCATAATTGCAATAGCGCTACTAGCTGTTTCCATTACATCATGTAAAAAAGATAATGATTTGATCAACGATCAGACGAATGCACCTCTGGCCAAGAACTATACCATTACTTCAAACCTGGACAATTTAGGTTTAAAAACAAGTTCCAAAGCAACGGGGTCGCTGATCGGCAGCTATGACAATACAACAAAAGTATTTTTTTATTCTTTAACATTTACAGGGATCAATCCTTTATCCGTTAGCATTTATAAAAACGACAAAGGTGTAACAACTCCCGCTTTTGATCTGGCTGCGAATAACGGGTTAAATTATACATCTCCTGTTGATGGCCATGTAGCTTTAACGGCAAGCCAGGAAACTGATCTGCTTGCCGGTTTATGGTTTGTAAAAATCAGTACAAACAACTTTAAGAGTGGTGAAATTTCCGGAAATTTAAGTGCTGTTCAAAAATAGACGTATTGATTTGATTACATTTAGTTTTGATTGAAATTATGATTTTCAGTCAACTGCTAATTTTACTTATTCGTATCCTTTGATTACCTTATGACTGGCCGTACAAGTAATAATATAAATGAGGATAAAGGGAATTTACAGGAAATCCATTTGAAAGACGACGGTGTTTTTGAATCCATGTACAAGCTATATTATAAAAAGCTTTATATGGTTGCTTACAGCTATACTAAAAGTCAGGAGTATTCGGAAGAAATTGTCCATGATGTGTTTTTAAAAATATGGGATCAGGAGGGTGCTTTGTTAATTACCCAATCCCTTGCCAGTTATTTGCACCGGGCTGTGGTCAATACATCCCTCAATATAATTAAAAGAGAGCAAAAACAAATGATTAAAAATGAAAACTTTGCTGCTGATTTTGAAGAATTGTACACGGATGAAAACAACCATTCAGAACAGTTGGAAACACAACTTATAAAACTCGAAAAAGCGCTGGAACTACTGCCTCCGCAATGTAAAAAAGTAATGATGATGAGTAAATTTGATAAACGCAAACAGCAGGACATCGCAGACACTTTAAATATTTCAATCAAAACGGTTAAGAACCACCTGACTTACGGGTTCAAGAAAATAAGACTAATATTAGCCGAACAGGAATTAACAATTGTTCTATTGGCTTTTTTTAGCCTGTTAGATTAATTTTTACTATTTCCCTACATGTTATGAAAGAAAACGACGTCTCCAATCCTATCCCGTATGAGCTGATCATAGAGGAGTTTGAAGGAACGCTTTCCCTTGAGGATTCAAAAAGATTGGCATTATGGAGAGCAGGTTCGGCAGCTAATGAACAAACTTACCATGAATTATCTTCACTAAAAGATAATTTGGAACTACTATCGGTTTACAAAAATTTAGATCCCGATTCTTCCTGGAAAAACTTTAAATACAAAATTGATAAATCAGAGGAAGCCGTAAAAAAGGTAATTCCGATGAGGCGGAATGTTGCTTTGTTCACAAGACTTGCCGCTGCGGCTATCCTGTTGATTGTAAGTTTATTTTTAATTGATCGTTTTTATATAAACCCGGAAAATAATTTCGCGACAGCAGAAAATGAGCATAAAAAAATACGGCTTCCTGACGGAACAGAAATCTTCATGAATGAAAATACTGAGGTCAACTTTAGTAAAAAAGATTTTAAAGGATCGAGAATTGTAAACCTGATAAAAGGCGAAGCTTTTTTTGATGTAGTCCACCAGGAACATCATCCGTTTCTGGTGAAGTTGGGTGCACTCAACCTGAATGATATCGGAACAAGTTTCAATATTGTGAGAACAAACAAAACGGTCAGCATTGTGGTGAGCACCGGAAAAGTATCGTTGGAAAGAATAACTGATAACAAAAAAATAATCCTGCACCCAAACGATAAAGGCATATTTAATGTTGAAACAAAAGAAATAGCTAGGACATCCAACCAGGATGCCAATTATAAATCATGGATGGACAAAAAATTCACTTTCAGAAGGACACCTTTAAGCGAAGTTGCCAGGAAAATTGAAAAGTCTTATGGTATTGTCATCATTTTTAAAAACGACGACCTGAAAGACCGCATACTTACCGGTTCTTATGAAAAGCTTTCTGCAGATAGTATCATACATGTTATTTCGTTATCATTACATATAAAATCAGAGAAGCGGGACGGTAAGTTTATTTTAAAAAATTAGGGCTTGTTTAAATTTGTTTGGGAAATAGTTTATGCTTCTTTTATCCTATAAAAAACAGTAAGTTGATGATAGTTGCTAGGTGAAAGGCGGAAAGGTGAAGGGCAAAAGGTTACAGCTATCAGCCAACACCAATTTTTTAGTGCTAAAAGAAGCATTATGATAAATCCCTAACTTGTGGAAAGATCCGGTATAAATTTAAGCAGCCCCTAAACGCCTTTTTAAGATTTAATTTTAAGATGCCATAATGACGAAAAGGAAAAGAGTAGGATCAAATTTTACCTGGTTTTATTTATTGTTTTTCTTTTTGTCAACAGCTCATAACTCCTCTGCGCAAAATGCGGCAATAGATACGGTAAAACTTAGTACAGCATTTAAAGGCATATCATTGGAAGCGGCATTGACCAAATTAGTGGTCGATGGTAAAATGCCCATATCTTTTGATCCCTCCTTGTTGCCTGCCAAACAAATAACCAAATCCTTCACAAAAGTTCCGCTTGCTGGGATCCTGGATTTTCTGTTTTCGGGCACGGACTTAACTTATCAGGTTACCGGACCGGAAATCGTTATCATCCAAAAGAAGGTGAAAAGATTTACGGTCAGCGGGTATATTTTGGATGCTGAAAACGGTGAAGAAATAATAGGTGCAGTAATGTTTATAACTTCACTTAATCAAGGGGTTTCCAGTAACAATTATGGTTTCTATTCCTTAACTGTGCCGCAAGGTAAATATGAAATATTAATTACTCATCTCGGGTACAATCCCAAGAAAACAACCATTTCATTAGATGGATCTGTTACCGGTAATTTTAAATTGGAAAAAGAGCTACATACTTTAAAAGAAGTTATCGTTAATTCGGAACAAGATCATTCCGGGATTTCGCAAGTTACGGGCAAAGCTTTACCTATAGGATCAGTCAAGAATTTGCCTTATTACGGCGGCGAATTTGATTTGGTAAAAGCGCTGCAAATGCAAAGCGGTATTTTAGCCATTACGGAGGGAAGCAGTAATTTATTTGTAAGGGGCGGCAACAAAGATCAAAATTTGATTTTGTTGGACGAAGCCGTAGTTTACAACCCGTCGCATTTATTTGGATTGGTGTCGGTCTTTAACCCGGATGCGGTAAAAAACATCCAGGTTTATAAGGATGAGATTCCGGCAAATTTCGGAGGCCGTTTGTCGTCAGTTATCGATTCCAGGATGGCAGATGGGGACGATAAGATGTTCCATATCAAAGGCGGAATGAGCTTGCTGTCTGCAAGGCTTGCGGCAGAAGGGCCAATTTTACAAGACAAAGGCTCATTCTTGTTTGCTTTCAGGAGAGGGTTGTACGATGTGTTCGACAACAGTTTTAAACCCTTTAATCTCGATGCGGTTTACTATGATTACAATTTAAAATCCAATTACAAGCTAAACACAAATAACAGGATATTCCTTTCCGCCTACTTGGGTAGTGATTACCTGTCGTCCGCTAACTCATTTGTCGATAAATGGGGCAATAAAACAGCTACATTCAGATGGAACCACCTTTTTAACCCTAAATTATTTTTCAACCTTTCGGCTATTTACAGCAATTATAAAAATCAGTTGGACATCAATTCGGGAAAAGCTTTAGACAAATATAAATGGCAGACCGGCATACAGGATATAAGCCTGAAAAGCGATTTTACCTATTATAACCGTCCGGGCAATGAGATTAAATTTGGTTTTAACGGGATCTATCATTTTTTCGCCCCGGGGGAAACTTCCTATTACAACGGGGCTTTTAATATTCCAAGATCACAAGCTTTGGAAAATGCTGTTTATTTCTCCCAGAGTCTTAATATAAAGGAAAAGTTAAAGTTTTCTTACGGTTTACGCGCGTCCATGTTTATAAATTTAGAAACCAATAAACTTTTCCTGATCAATAATCAATATCAAAATATAGGTGAAGAATCCAACCTTAAAGGAGGGTACAATACATTTTTTAAGTTGGAACCCAGGGTAACTATCCAATACAGAATTGATAACCTCCAGCAGGTTTATGCAACATATGCCCGTAATTATCAATATTTGCAATTGGTACAAAACGATGAATTGGCTTTTTCATCTTTAGAAACCTGGATACCAGCAAGTCCGAACGTAAAACCTCAACAAGCTGATTCATGGTCGGCAGGCTACCAGGCTAACCTTGATCCTATCATCTTTACTTTAGATGGTTATTATAAAAATTTAAACAACCAGTTAGACCTGATCGACCATGCCCAGATTATTTTAAACCCTGTTATTGAAAGCCAGCTTCGGTCAGGCCGTTCAAACGCATACGGCCTCGAGTTTGCTTTAACCAAAAACACCGGCAAATTAACGGGCAACCTGTCCTATACCTATTCCAGGGTATTTCGAAAAATAGCAGGCATTAATAATGGCAATACCTATCCGGCAAATTATGACATTCCGCATGATGTAAAGCTTACGGCAAATTACCAGCTTGCCAAACGAGTAGTCCTTTCGTCCTTCTTTACTTTTGCCAGTGGCCGGCCGGTTACTTTACCGGTTGGGTACTTTTTGCAAAATAACATCCGGGTTCCAATATTTGAAGACCGGAATGCTTCCCGTTTTCCAAATTATCAAAGGCTTGATATCAATGCAACTTGGACACCAAAGCCATCCATAAAAAACCACCGGCAGTGGAAAAGCAGCTGGAGCATAGGCATCTATAATTTATCCAATCAAAAAAACCCGCTATTTTATGGGTTAAATCAAAGTTCTCCTGTTGATAACTTAGGTTACACAGAGTTTTTTTCGGGTATCTTGCCAACGGTATCTTATAATTTCAAATTTTAAGCGATGCGTTTTAAAGCAATTTATTCCCTTGTTGTTTTGCTGCTGGTTCTAAATAGCTGTAAAAAGAATGTTTTGAACAGAATTGATTTTGAACCGTCAACTTTATCGCATCCGCTGGTTATAGAAGGCGGCATCAATTCACTTCAAAAGCAACAGTTTATAAGATTAAGCCTTCCTGCCATTGCTCCGGGCAATGTGATCACACCTGTTTCAAATGCTTTAGTAACCGTAAATGACGGTAAAAACGATATCAACTTTAATGCAACAAATGCACCCGGGGTTTACATGGCAATAGTCAACGATAATCATAATTACGGCCAGGCCTATACTTTGACAGTTGTTTATAACAATAAAACTTACACAGCAGTGGATACTTTAAAAAGAGTAGAACCCATTGCTGGCAATATACTCCCTTTCGCAACTGTCCCTTTGCAAAACGGGAAAGTTCAATTGACAATCCCGAAACATACTTTTGGGGTAACCCATGCACTCAAATGGATCGTAACGAACAATACAAGTATAATCTGGGATCCGTCCATGTTTGATACTTATTACGATTATAGCTATGCACACCGGTACGGGTCACCCAATGCTTTATATCCGCTTACCCAAGTCAACCGGATGATTGAATTAGGGTTGGCCGACAGCATCAAAATCTATAAATTTTCTTTATCCGATGCACAAGGCCAATACTTGTACAGCATCTTCCAGGAAACGGACTGGAAAGGCCTTTTTTCATCCGTACCGGGAAAGATCACCGGCAATGGATCAGGAGGCGCCGAAGGTTTTTTTGGCGCAACTGATATTGAGGTAAAATCATATCAGGTAAAGGACTTGGTTAAATAACAGGGGGCAGCGTGTTGCTTTATATTTACCCGGATCGAATATAATGCTTCTTTTAGCACTAAAAAATTGGTGTGGCTGATAGCTGTAACCTTTTGCCCTTCACCTTTCCGCCTTTCACCTATCATCCATCACTTACCATTTTTTATGGGATAAAAGAAGCATAAACAATTTACCGAACACATTTAAAAAGCCTTGACCCTACGAAAAGAACAAATAAACTTATAGGCATCTCTAAAAACGCTCCTTTTACTCTCCAATGGAGAGGAATTAAAGGTGAGGCCAAACAAATAATACGGGTTTTTAGAGATGCCCTTATAGGACTATTTCCGTGGACGGCTGTCCTCATAGTAATTCCTCGTGAAACAGGTCATTTTTAATCGCCTTGCTTAAATAAGTTTTTGGTTAAAAGTTAAAATAATAGCAGGAAATGCCCTTATAATATGGCTTATTTAAAGAATTTCGTTATCTCCCTTTTGGTGTTCGGCAGTTACGGATCGTTTGCGCAGCAGTTGACCATTAAAGGTAAAATTACCGATGCAAAGACAGGGGAAGCCATCACTTATGCCACGATTGCAGTAAAGGGTTCCGGTATCGGGACCAACAGTAATTTCGACGGCTTATATCAATTGGAACTCAAAAAAACTGATTCCGTTACGATCAGTTGCATCGGATATACCAGCAAAGTTGTTTTTCCTAAAAACCAGCCGGTTCAAACCATTAATGTAGTATTGGAACCTTCTTCAAATGCTTTAAGAGAAGTTGTCATCACGCCTAAAAGTTACGTTAACCCAGCATGGGAAATATTGCGGGAGGTAATCAAACACAAACCGGAAAACGACCCGCGTTCTTTATCATCCTATAAATATGAAAGTTATAGTCGGATTGAACTTGATGCAACTCATTTTAGTGATCAGCTTAAAAACAAAAAATTCATGAAGAGCGCATTCACACTTGCAGATAGTTTGAAAAGTTCGGACAAAGACAAACAACCACTTTTGCCCGTTTTTATTTCTGAAACGGTATCTGATTTTTATTATAAAAACAATCCGGAGTTAAAAAAAGAAGAAATAAAGCGGACAAATACCAATGGTTTAGGGTTTGATGATGGTACCCTTGTTGCACAATTAACGGGCAGTACTTTTCAACAATATAATTTTTATAAGAATTATGTAAGCGCGGCAGGAAAGGATTTTATATCACCGATAACCGACGGCTGGAAATCCAATTATGATTATGAGCTCGAAGACCGCAATGCCGTTATCAACAACGTAACGTGCTATCAAATCTCCTTTAAACCAAAACGGGCCCAGGCACTTGCATTTACCGGAACCATTTGGATTTCCCAGGACAGTTATGCTTTAAGCCAGATCAAAGCGACAATAGAACCAACTGCAAACCTGAATTTTATCAACAGTATCAATATCCAGCAGCAAATGGTTCAAGCGGTTGATGGTAAAGCCTGGCTGCCCGAAAAAAACAGGGTATTGGTAGAGGTTAGTCAACTCAGTAAAAAAACAAGTGGGTTACTGGCAAAGTTTTATACCGTTAATAAAAACCTAAAAATAAACAACACTTACAGTCCTGATTTTTTTAAAGAGAATATTGTACTGGCCGATGACGCAACCAAAAAAGACGACCAATTTTGGGCCGTTAACCGGCCGGATTCTTTGACCAAAGAAGAAAAATCAGTTTATCATTTGATCGACACAGTCAAATCTATTCCGCAGATTAAAAGTTATATTGAAATAGCTGATTTCCTGGTCAATGGCTATTACCGGTTAGGAAAGATCAGCCTGGGCCCGTTTCTGCAGAGTTACAATAATAACAATGTGGAAGGAAACCGTTTGAGGATTGGGTTCAAAACAAATTCCAGCTTTGATAAAAAATGGATCTTAGGCGGTTATGTTGCGTATGGCACGAAGGATGCCGACTTTAAATATGGCACAAGCGTAGATTACATCCTTTCCAGAAAATCCTGGACGGAAGCAGGTGTTTCCTTTACACATGACCTGAACCAGGTGGCTTTGCTGAGCGACAATTATACCTATCAGAGAAACAACCTTTTTGGCATATTTACGCGTTTTGGGCATATCGACAGGCGAAAGGTTTTTGATCAAAACACTTTCAGTGTTTATTTTACCAGAAACCTGTTTAAAGGGTTTACAGAAAGGGTAACGTATTCCAATTGGACATTCGATCCATTGTATGTGTTTAATTATATAGCCCCACAGAATGTCAATCAAATCCTTCAGAAATTAACTGTGTCCGAACTGCAATTTGAATCCAAGTGGAGGCCGGGTGCACAGCCATTGCTTTCGGAAACGATCAACCGGCCTATATCAATAAAAACAAACGCAACCGACCCGGTTTTAACTTTTCGTTATACTTTAGGTTTACGAAATGTTTTTGGAGGAGATGTGGCCTATCATAAATTCAGTTTCAACATCGTTCAAACATTAAAAATGGGTGGTTTGGGCAGGGGAAAATATTTCTTTACGCTGGGGTATGTTCCATCGAGTGTGCCTTATCCGTTATTAGAAAATCATTTGGGCAATACCACTTTTATTTACAATCCGAATGCCTTCAACCTGATGCGCTTTTTTGAATTTGCAAGCGACCGGTATGCCAGTTTAAATTATACCCAACATTTTGAAGGTTCGTTGTTGAATTATATACCTGCCATCAGAAGCCTGAAATGGAGGCTTGTTGGTACTGCAAATATTTTGTACGGCGGCATTTCCCAAAAAAACCTAAGCAATATTTTAGATCAAAAAGTCATCGGGATAAGCGGGTTAAACAATACGCCATACATTGAAGCAGGTTATGGGGTAGAAAATATATTTAAATTTTTCCGGGTAGATTTTATACACCGCTTAACCTATAGAAACAACATCAATTCAATTGACGGGACGGTTAAAAACTTTGGCGTTAAATTCTCGGCTCAATTTAGATTGTAACCGAAAATTGTTCTATCCCTTATTAAGCTAATTCCCAATTATCATCGTGATTTTTAAATCGCAATGCTTCTTTTAGCACTAAAAAATTGGTGTTGACTGATAGCTGTCAGCTTTCAGCCAGAAAACATCAACTTCACCACCATCAACAATTTGCTGTTTTTAGTGGCATAAAAGAAGCATCAACAACAACAGCATAAAATTAAAACAAGCTTATAATATCGACGGGAATTATTTAAAAGTATAGGACTTTAATAAAAAGCTATTGTCTTTATAAAAGCAAGCCCATTAAAGAAGCCCGACAATGAAATCATTACGCAAACTATTCCCCGCATACCAATTGATAATTGCCGGTATCTGCTTGTTGTTATTTAATGCGGGATATTTCTATTGTTTTGTTTTTAGCTATCAGCGGTTTATAGATTTGAACCTTGTATTGTTGGCCTTTCTCCTTCTGATTTTTTCGTTTAATATCATATTTCCTGTTGACACCCCTCCTACAGATAAAAAGAAACCTGATCAACATAAAGACCTCATCTACTAATCCAACAGAAGTAATTATCCAAGTTTTAGTTATTTGTTAATAACCCTGCAAATTTTAAAATATGCTTAAACCAATCCGCAGTCTGTTCTTAAAATCATCTTACCTGTCCTTGCTCCTTGTTTTATGTTCAACCTTGTGCAAAGCCCAAAACATCACTTTTAGCGGTTACGTACGAGATGAAATTTCTAAGGAGGCTTTGATCAATGCAACGGTGAAAAGCATCAATACAAAGTCGGGGGCACTTACCAATCAGTACGGTTATTTCTCCATTACCGTTCCAAAAGCGGATACCACAACGTTTCTTATTTCCTACAGCGGTTATGAACCGGTCATAAAAAAGGTCGTTAATGGCCAAAGCGTTCAGATGAATATTTTGTTAAGGACCAATTTGAACAATTTAAAAGAGGTAACCGTATCCGGCAACAGGAACAATGATAACGTAACAAAACCCCAAATGGGTGTAATTGATGTTCCGATCCAGTCGATCAAAGATTTGCCCGTCCTCCTGGGTGAAAGGGATATTTTAAAGATCGTGCAACTCCTGCCGGGCGTACAACAGGGCCAGGAAGGGACAACGGGCTTTTACGTGAGAGGCGGGAACCTGGATCAAAACCTGATCCAGTTGGACGAAGCCACTTTATATAACCCTAATCACCTGTTTGGCTTATTCAGCACTTTTAATGTGAATTCGGTAAATAGTGTTAAACTAATCAAAGGAGGCTTTCCTGCGCAGTATGGCGGACGGCTAAGTTCAATTTTAGACATTACTTTAAAAGACGGCAATAAAACAAAGTATGAGACGGAAGCGGGTGTCGGGCTGCTATCGGCCAACCTTACTTTTCAGGGGCCGATTCAAAAAAACAGGTCTTCTTTTATTGTTTCTGCCAGGCGCAGTTACATTAACTTACTGCTGCACCCGCTAACATCTAATACAACCTCTTATACTTTTTATGACCTGAATGCCAAACTAAATTACGAACTGGGATTAAAGGACCATTTGTTTTTGAGTGTTTTTAAAGGAAATGACGATGCCTCTTACACGGGTTTAAACAGCCTGAACTATGGAACAAATTTTGGCAACAGTACTGCAACCCTGCGCTGGAACCACCTTTACGGTAATAAAGTGTTCTCCAATACTTCGCTGATCTATAATTACTATCACTTGCAGTTGGGAACTACACAAACCAGTTATTACGAAGTCCTTTATACCGGCATTAAGGACATTAATGCTAAAACAGATTTTACCGCATCGCTTAATACACATACCCTTAAGTTTGGGGTAAATTACATTTACCATACTTTATACCCTGCTGCTGTTTCTGCCAAAGTGCCTAAAAAAGGAAGTTTTCAAAGGATAAATACGGATAGCATTCCGCGCAGGTATTCGAGTGAAGCAGCTTTTTATGTTAATGATGAATACAGCTTGTCGGATAAGTTTTCCATTAACTACGGGATCAGGTTGCCTATGTTTAGCGGCGGAAATAAAACATATTTTTTTGCAGAACCCAGAATAACGACGGAGTACACGCTGGATGATAAGACATCCTTAAAAGCTTCTTATACCCGAATGAATCAGTTTGTTCATTTGGTGCCCAATAATACAGCTTCCTTACCGGCAGACATTTGGTTGAGCAGCAGCCAGGTCATCAAACCGCAAAACAGTACCCAGGTTTCCTTAGGCTTGTTTAAAAACTATAAGAATAACGAGATCGAAGCCAGCATTGAAGCTTATTATAAAACGATGGACAACCAGGTGTTGTTTAAAGAAGGCACCCAGATTGGTTTGAACACTAACTTAGACCAATCGCTAACTTTTGGCAAAGGAAAGTCTTACGGTGTAGAACTTTTTTTGAAGAAAAGCTTCGGACGTTTAACAGGCTGGGCCAGTTATACACTCTCCAAAACAACACAACAATTTACTGAAATCAACTTTGGAAACCCTTTTCCCGCAGCTTTTGACAGAAGGCATAACCTGGCTTTGGTCGGTACTTATGAATTAAGTAAAAAATGGTCTTTTTCCGCTGATTTTGTTTTTTCCTCGGGCAAACCTTATACATTGCCTGCTGGCAAAGTAATCGTTTACGGTGATGGTTCTTTATATGATAACTACTACTATGATTACACAAGCCGCAACAATAGCCGCCTTGCAGCTTATAACCGCTTGGACGTAAGCGTCTCCAATAAAAAGCAGGGCATGTTTTTCAAAAAGTATAAATATGAGCGGGAATGGGTGTTTGGTTTATATAATATTTACAGCCGCGCCAATCCTTATTTCGTTTACCTGACCATTGATCCGGTAACTAAAATACCACAGGCAAAACAGGTTTCCCTATTGCCCATTATCCCAAGTGTAAGTTACAATATCAAATTTTGATCAACTATGAAATCGTTTAGAACACTACCCATCTTATTTATTTTAACTTCTGTGTTTTTTTCCTGTACCAAAAACGTCAACGTCATTCCGCCTGCCTATACCAATAAAATAAGTATTCAATGCTTTATTGAGCCAGACTCGGTACCAGTTCTTTATCTTAATGAAACAGTGCCTTATTTTGATAATGCCATTAAAAAGAATCAACTGGTTATCCGCAACGCAGTAGTTAGTATTGAAAGTTTAACCGGAAAAGATATTTTAACCCTGGACAGTGTTTTTGATAAAATTGACTGCCAGTATAATTATTATTACAAAGGCAAAAATAAAATCCAGGCGAATCTGTTATATAACCTCACGGTGGTCAGGGGTTCTGCGGTTTACAAAGCATCGGCACAAACAGATATCCTGCCTGCTGCCATTGACAGTGTATCTTACATAGCTAAGTTTAATGACCTTAACGGAGAGCATGAGGGCGTAATTGTATATTTCAAAGACAACCCGGCACAGGTAAACTTTTACAGATATGAATTGGCGCGTTACATCGATATCAATACTAAAAAAGCGGAGGCTGCCATTTTGAGTACTTGCCTGGGAAAAGACAGCATATATACCCATGAGTTAGGAAGGGCCGTGTACAACGATGTTGGTTTACAGGGACAACAGATCAAAATTGTGGATGAACCTGCTTATTCTCACACTAAAGGTACAAAGGGATCGGTTTTTATGCAAGCTATAGATAAGAATGCCTATGACTTTTTTGATCAGTTGGATAAGCAAAAAATAGCTGTCAACAACCCTTTTATTGAGCCGGTTTTTTTAAAATCCGGACAATTCGGGGATAAAGCAATTGGTTTCTTTTCGGCTAAATCCAACAGCAGGGCATATCCATTTGTATATCCGGAATAAGCAATTTTATTAATCTATATCCGGTTTACAAAACAATATACACTTGAGTAATGACAGTAAATTGATTACCTTTTAAAATAACAATTTTACAAGTGTTAAATTATAAAAAAATGAAATTTAGGTTCAGGTTATCTTGCTTTATTATCCTGCTAATAATAGCTTCCGGATGCAGGAATACAGGAATATCCCCAACACCAACAGGTAATATACCACCCGTATCCCACGATAAAGATAGCATCAATGTAACAACCTTTGGGGCAAGCACAGTAAAAGGCGTGGGCGGATTTTCTTTTCAACAAGAATTAAAAAACAACCTGCAACTTTTCTACAAAGGAAACATCATCACTGTTACAAATAACGGAATTGCAGGGGAAACTACTACACAAGGGCTGAAACGATATAAAAAAGCGCTGGCCGGAAGGACTGGCTTTGTTGTTATCATTATGGGGCTTAATGATGCTATAGCCATGAGCAACAATTTAATGACCATCAAAGAAACAGAAAACAACATGCGGTATTTTGTTGCACAAGCCAAAATACAGCATCTTGTCCCAATAATCGGAACCCTGCAATTTGTGAATAGCGGCAATAATAAAAAACTGATAGCAGTCAATAGCAATATTGAAAAAATAAACGAGATATACAAACAGATAGCTGCGGAAAATACGGTTATGATTTCAGATATTAATGTAGGATTAGGACGAAATTTTAGCTTGTACCAGGATGTTTATCATCCAAATGGAAAAGGATACAAAATAATTGCTAAAGTAATTTTTAAAACGGTCAATCCATTAATTGATGTAAATTAAGCCGTATAATAAAAAAATAGAAATCAGTTACGTTTTTAGGTGATAAAAGAAGCTTGCCGACTTGCAAAAAAAATTTACCCGCGAAAAAGGCAATAAGGTTAAGTACCTTGAACGATGGTTTTTGATTTAGGTTTTAGCCTATAATAATTTATGGAAGAACAAATTACCTCTAAATCAACAATCAACCCAATAAAAAGCATTGATCACAAATGAAATTACCCATTTAAAAAAGAATGGGGCGGATAAATGGAAGCTCTTAGACCGGTGATGTCGCTTTAGCAAAACGTTTACGATATTTATTAAAAAAGCTAATTTAGCTGCCCAAAATAAGCTGGTCAAAGCTTGATAGCGTCATTAAGTTCTCTGTAATTGACAAGGCTATTTCGGAAAAGAATAATGTGGAGTCTGGATCTCAAAGAGAAGAAAGTAAAAAAATGGTCACCTGCAAAATACCTGATCCGGACAGAAGTACACACCATCCCATTTTCAACGCTTAGGCACCTTTAGATTAGCAGAATGAAATCACTAATAAAAAAGTTGTTGTTGCTTGAGATGTGGAATTGTGGTAAACTCGTTAGAGTTTTCCATAATTCCACATCTTTTCTTTTTGCTTCTTTTTCTTTTTTAATAACGGCGATTTTTGTTGAAAGTTAACACTGACAGAGGCGCATTTATTAGGCACATAGGCTTAGAAGCCTAGTTTTGGATTCAATCCTCTGTCAGTTTGTTTAAACAAGCATCAAATAGAAATTCGGGTTATTAGGCCCATTATCAAGGTATCGATCGTGTTTAAACAGGTTAGCTAATAATTAAACCCAATTATAGTTATCGAATTCACCTATTTCATTGGCACTGATGTGTCAAAAAACGAACTGGATTTTGCTGTTATGCAAGGTAAAACACTTCTGTTTCATAAAGAGATACAGAATACTCCAGCAGCTGTAAAATCTTGTATTAAAGAATTAATAAAATTACCTGACTTTGATTTAAATAGCGCCGTTTTCTGCTTAGAGCATACGGGTATTTACAGCAATCATTTACTATCGGTTCTTCATGATAAGAAAGCCCCGATCTGTCTGGAATCAGCTACGCAAATAAAAAACTCTTTAGGAAATCTGCGTGGTAAAAATGATAAGGTAGATGCTATCCGTATTGCAGAATATGCTTATAGAAATCGAGACAAGTTACGTCTATGGCAACCAAAAAGGGATGTAATCCAACAACTGGCTCATTTATCAACTTTACGGTCAAGGTTAGTGGAAGTCCAAAAAGTAATTAAAACTCCACTTAAAGAGGCGGGCTCTTTCATCAAAAAGAACCAGGGAAAGCAAAATGACAAGCTTTGCAGTAAAACATTAACTGCCATTGAATTCGATTTGGAAAATATTGAAAAGGCTATTGATGTGATTATAGCTGAAGATCCCGAACTGAATAGACTTTTTAAAATCGTTAGCTCAGTAAGCGGTATTGGGAAAATAACAGCTGCAACTGTTATCATTACCACAAATGAATTCAAAGATATCAGCGACCCTAAGAAATTTGCCTGCCATGCAGGTGTCGCTCCATTTGTAAAGGAATCCGGCTTGTTCAAAGGCAAAGCAAGAGTATCACATATGGCCAATAAGCGACTTAAAATGCTTCTACACCTTGCCGCTTTAAATTCAGTACGATACAATGAAGATCTTAAGCGTTACTACCAGCGCAGAGTTATGGAGGATAAAAAAAATAAAATGAGTGCTTTAAATGCAATAAGGAATAAACTGATATTACGAATCTTTGCTTGTGTCAACCAAAACAGATCTTACGAAAAAAATTATTCCAGATCAGTTGCATAGCTCATAGAAATCCAAAACGCAAGGCGGATGAAATGTCAAGGCCGAAGCACCGCTAAAAACCAAAACACAATCGCTTCGTTCGTATAGCCTTTACATTTCAGTCCGCCGGTCGGTAACTTTGCCGTATGTGGTAAAAAGGAAATGTTGCTATAATTCGGCTGTTAGGGGAAGCAGGTATGTTATGAGCGCAGCGAATTTCATTCCTGCAAAGGGCAGCGAGGCTGGCGGCGGAATGGAACCCGGCGCAAGGCGCATGGTGTAATGTAGCCGCCTGCCGCAGCTGCATGGGATATTAAAATTTAGCCGGAACATTACAAACCCATACCCCGGCTTTGCTCATGCTCCTGTTTTTTCTTCTTTGGGACAATCGGCCCGGAATCATTCTCGGGGCCTCCCCTTAAAAAGTCTCTCAAAAGTGAATTAACATCCTGATGAATGGATTGCATTTCAAATTGTTGCTGCCTTTGTTCTTGCTCACGGCTTTGTTTTTCCTTGATTTCGAGCCTCTGCTCATAATTGCCATGCTTCAGGGTATTGGCGTATTTAAAGGTCTCTTTTAGTTCACGCTCGTAACCAAATATTTTGTCAAACCGTTTTTCCGCACTTTGCTTGAATGCGGTACGGTCAAACTGCCCTACTTTTAGGCTGTGCGCCTGATTTTTACCCCTTGAATTATTTAGGGGGCTAAGTTTAATACTGTTACTGGCATCTTTACGGCTGACAATGATCTGTACGTGCATTTGTTCGCCCGGCTTCGCATCGCCTTTATTTGCTATTCCATTTTTTACTTCGGCATCCTTAAAGGTGTAGTAACGGTTGTTTTCCAGTTTGCCAAAATATACCAGGTCTTTATTACTCTCAATATTGTTCCGCTTGAAGTTTAGGGCATAATCATTCATCACCTGATTGGCGTATTGTTTCAATTGGTGTTTGGCCCCATCTTCACCGTATTGTTCTTTCAGGTAGCTGATCTCCTTTTCGCTCGGACTGATGTTGAGTAGAAAAAACTTGGCTTCATCTTTTGATAGCTTCGCAATATTATTGTCAATACCATAGCGGACATCATAGGGTTGTATATTTTGCCGCTCCTGGTTAAACCAATGCTCCGGCTCTAAATGTGCGTTTTGTTGTGACCTGTTTTCCTTTTCAAGGTAACTGACTAATTGGCTGCTGCTGCCCTGATTATTCCCGGCTTCGCTTGGGGTGATATTTATGTGCATCGTGTTTTATCAAAGGTTTATTAATTGCTGCCTTACATTCTTGTTGAGCTCGTCTTTTTCAACCTGCTTGGTGAGCATGCTCATATTATCACGGTTTCTGATATTAAAACTCCAGAATATCAGAAAATAGCTTTTTCAGGGTTTGTCTGTCATGTTGTGCCTGCTCTATTTTTTGAACCGATGTAACCACACTATTGAGCTTTGTCTGCTGTAAGGTATAAGCTTCCTTTTGCTGTTTATTGTGGCCTATAATGTGTTCATTAAAAAAGTTAATAATCCCGGATTGTGAGGTACTAATTCTTTCACAGGCTTTTATTAATGGCCTTAGTAATTCTTCCTCCATCGTTTTAATAAAACTGATGATGGTATCGGTACGCTTTACTAATTCTTTTTTTAACAGTTCATCGTTTAGATCCCTGGGGTCTTTCTTGCTTTTATAGAAGTAATCCACCATAGCAATAAAGAAATCAATTTTGGTTAGGCCTGTTTTTTCGGCCAGCTTTTGTAATTTCTGATCTGTCAAAACCGGGAACCTGATGGTTTTAATATTTTGATCTTTAATGGCGCTTGGCTGTATTTTTGTCGCATTCATAATGTTTCAATAATTTCAAAATCCTGGTATACTGCTAAGTATACTAAATATGGCCTTTTTAGCATTAAGCGGGGGGTAAAGTATACCGCAGGTATACGCAAAACGCCTTTGCCCCGCCGGGCAAGCGGAAAAAGTCGGGTGCGCCCGACTTCCGCTTGCTCCCCCCGCTTTCGCGGTTGGACGTAAATAAAATGGCAGATAGCTGGTTATAGGAATATACAGATACATGGTTATTCGGATACTGTGATGCACGATTAATTAAATTTATCTGACCAATAAATCGTGCTGCCAATCTTCGGATGGTAGGATGGCTGATAACGGATATAGCCATAGCTATCCAGCTCCCGGATACACTTATGGTAGGTCGCAATAGACGCGATTTTACTAAAGGCCATAAGCTCACGACGGTTAACAGAAAAGGGACTGATAAATCCGCTACGCTGCCAACAGACGAATATCGCGGTGAACAAACTGATATGGGTTGCATAAAGGCGCTGGTCTTCGCCCATGCGCCTGACCCACTTGCTGTAGGCCGCTGTTTCTTTAAGCTTTGTTGTCTTTATCATTGCAAGCCTCCTTCCAATAGCTTATGGATGTCCTCTAATTTATAGTACATCATACCGCCTATCTTAGTGTAGCGCAGTGTCCCGTTGATACGCAGGTTTTGTAATGTGCCGGGTGAAATATTTAATAGCTTCCTGACCTCATTGCTTTTCAGCCATTGCTTGCTTTGCCTTTGTCCAGGCTGTATCATGGCTTTAATTTCAGTTAGCAGTTCGCTTTTGAATTGCTTTAAATCTTCTTTGGTAATTAATTCGATTGCTGTCATTGTGGTTAATGTTTTACAGTTTAAAATATGTTTATCCCCTGCCTGTTCAGGCAATGGTTTGGTTATTCCAAGAATTGGATGAAAGGCTGGTGATACTTTAGAAAAGACTAAGGTAAATATATGTTTTGATAAATTAAAATAACATCAAAACATTTTATTAGCTTTGCTTTATCATTAACTAATCGTCTAATTTGATTTGATTACTTTTGGTAGTATCTGTATATTGTCGTTAGGGTTTTAAATAAGCATTGCATACCAAAATCACTGAAAAGGCTTCAAGAAAAATTATTAAAAAAAAGTGTATAAAATCGCCTATAAAACTTACTTGAACGAACGGCTGAAACAGGTTGACTTTCACGGACATCTTACTAATCCTTTGTACCTACAGCTTACGTTTGAAAGAAAGACCATCTTTTTCAAGAGTTACTATTTTGAGTTATTCTCTAAGCCCAGGTATCTATTGGTTGTGCCGGGTGTAGGTTCTAAAGGCCCTGCAATGGATGAGGTGATAGCAAAAGAAATGGAGGTGCTTAATTTTATTGTAGATAAGCACAAAGAAGATTTCTCGATGGAAATATTTAAGCAAGCTTACGCTTATTACAATAAAGATTTGTGTGATGTAACGGCAAGTGGCTTTATGGATTACTTATATGTTTTTTTCCATGATGAGGGCTTGCCTGCACTGTCTGAAACCATGAGGCATGGCGGGAAATATAGTGTCGCCTATGATGTGGTTAGGGATATGAAACGTGCGTTTAATAAAACCCTATATGATAAGCTGGTGGATAACTCTTTTTATTATGCACCGCCATATATGCCATTATACGGTTTTATGCAGCAAACTAAAAGATGGCCGATGCTTATACTCTCCGTTATGGAATGGGAAAAGCCGGAAACAAAGGCCGCTTTTCGGGAATATGCAGTATTGTATTATCCTAAAATGAATATTGATGAGTTGATCGGGCAGGTTAATAAGTGGCCGGATTATTTATAAAGGATTGCTGATTATTTAAAAAGTAAGTCTCAGGCTATCAAGCCATTTGTAATAATTTCTCGTAATCATATTTATTGTATTTATCCTCCGATTGCTTCTCCTTTTGCAAAAGCAATAGTTCATTTTTGATCTGTATCTTCAGCCACAGGTCAGCCGGTGTATGAAAAAAATGTGCAAACTTCAAAGCAAGCTCGGTGTTAAACCGCCTGTCGCTCCGATAATACTTATTCAGGTTCGCCCCATCCATTTCTATATATTGGGCAAAAGCTGTTTTATTGATGCCTAAAACTTTAAGGAAATCTTTTACAAAGTCCTCAATGGCATACCTATTTTCAAACGTAACCTGATCGTCCTGTACATAGTGTTCAATACGATATTGTACGGCCAGCATTGCATTCTTGCGTAACCGTTCAGGCGAACGTTTACTATGGTGCAACTTGGCTAAGGCTGTTATTTCCGCCGTTTTTTTCTCACTCCATTTGTTTCCATTATTAGGGCCGATAGTTATATCAATCACTTTTTCCCTGCTTCTTTTAACACTCATACCGATCTGATTTATTTGTATAGTCTAATAATTTATTATTTGTCTGCTGAAAGGTACTCTCTAATAAGCATTTCACCATCTTCATCCATAATAATCATTGTGGTTCCGTCCCAGCGTTTAGCATGATATTTGGAAGCGTATAAGGTCATTAGCTTTATTTCATCTGCTTTATTTTCTTCCATTACATCAAAAAACAGCATTCCGCTAAAATGATCTTTCCCTTGTATTACACTTTGCTGGTAAGCAAAAGCAATCAAACATCCTGCCACATGGTCATATCTCTTTTTGTCCTTTTTATTGTGTGGGGCAACCTCTATATAAGCCATATAAGGGGCCACTTTTTTATTTAGCATGAAAATCATGCATCCCTCTATAACAGCAGGTGTTTCTTCTGTTACCAAAAGATAACCGGTAGCTCCCGGTAGTTTTTTCAGCTCCTTATCAAAATTAAACCGCCATTCCTGCTGCATAGAAGGCATTTCGGAGATTTTCCCCTTTTTAATCAGGGCATCTACCTGCTCGGAAGTTGATGTCTTTATTGTTTTAACATTCATTCTATCGTCATATATTCCCGATCTTTAATGTTTCCATAAATATACGAAAAGTAAATAATTGGTACAAATCGTACCAATGAAAAATAAAAGTTTATATATTATACCGCCTTGTACTTCTGTTTAAGTAAACCCATATCATGGCTTACTTTCAAGTCCAGTATTTTAGCATAATGCTGTGTGGTTTTGATGTTGGTATGGCCTAACATTTTACTTACGGTTTCAATCGGTACATTATTGGATAAAGTAACCGTTGTAGCAAAAGTATGCCGGGCTAAGTGAAAGGTCAAATGTTTAACAATATCGCATAAATCAGCTATTTCCTTTAAATAGGCGTTCATCTTTTGATTGCTCAATACAGGAAGTAACAAACCTTTATTTTCGCATTGCGGATGATCCTGGTAACTGTTTAATATAGTTAAGGCTACAGGCAAAAGCGGTATCCGCGAAGAGGTATCCGTTTTTTGCCTGCTGGTGAATATCCATTTATCACCATCCATCCCTATAGCTATTTCACTTCTTTTAAGCTTCTTAATATCCGCATAGGATAATCCGGTGTAACAGCAAAAAACAAAAATATCCCTTACCTGGTGTAAGCGTTCAATAGTTAACTTTTTATCGGCAATGGCATCTAATTCCTGTTGCGTTAAATAAGTTCGCTCTTTCGCCTTTGCAGTCGATTTAAAGTTGATAAATGGATTTGTTGTTAGCCAGTTGTTGGCAAGGCAGTGGTTAACAATTTTTTTCAGGTGTTTAATATATTTGGCGGCAGATACTCCGCTAATTTTAGATTCGGCTTTTAAGTAAAATTCAAAGCCAGTAATAAAGGCATGATTTAACTGGTTAATCTCAATATCAGTTTTTCCAAATTCTTTTTGCAAAAACCCTGTAAGATGTTTTTCAGTCGTGTTGTAACCTTTCAGGGTGTTTTCTTCAAAACCGTTGCCGATTAATGCCTTTACTTTGGCGTTATGTTCTCTTAATAACTGCATCAGGTAGCGGCTCTTTTCTGCTTTCCCCGTAAATTGGTTCTGTAAACTCTCTGTCGTTACATGTTGGTTTGTGTCAATCAGGGTTTGGTGTGCGTTCCGAATCTTAGTTTGCAGACTGTCAAGATAGTTATTCAACGCCCTGGTTTCTTCCTTTGTGCCGATGGCACGCCCGGCATGGCTGTTCCATTTGGCGGGGTCGCATTCACGTCCGGCAGACATATCGGCACGCTTACCATTGACAGTAATACGCATGTAGATGGCCATATGGCCTCCTTTGTAGTTTTTTTGCTTTCTTAGGTAAAAAAGCAGATGGAAATTACTTTTCATAATTACAAGCTTAAAAGTGAAACAAAAGTAAGGTTGTAACCTGCTGCTATCAAGATGTTCAGTCATTGAACATCTTGATAGTCAAATAATTATAAGCAATTCGGTGCGTTGTGTTTTCCATTTAGGTACGCACCGAATTACACCCCTATTTGGTGCGATTTGATGCATAAAATGGTGTTTTGATGCCATAAAAAAAAACTGCAAATGTTTGATTTGCAGGGTTTTAGCATCTTTTGATATTGTTTTCCGTAGCCCCAACGATACAAATTTCCAATTTTTTTTTAGAAGATATTCAGGCTTTAGTACATTTATTTAATTAAAACTATGCTTTTTCGCAAGGAGGACGGGAAGTTTATACAATAAATTTAGTTCGTTCAGCTGTTCAATTTTTTTTAAATCAAAAACAAACGAAGGATATTCTGAATCCGGAAAAACTATCGTGGGTTAAATTAGTTGAAATTTTGGGAGGTGGTGACAGATCTTCATTAAAAGTAAAAGTCGAAGGTTGGGCGAATAAACTTACTGATACCTTTAATCAAATTAGCTACGAAGTCATTTTTAAAAAGATCGATAATAGTAGTCAAGATTCTGATAATACATAAACATTGGATGTGATAAAATAGCTTTCTACGAAAGAAGCAATTACTTCAATTTCTTAGAAGCTGTTTAAAAACGGTTCAACATAATTTTTATGGATGATAAATGTACCATTGCAACGCTTGTATCATTTAAGCGTTCATAGTTTTTCGAGTTTCGCCTATAGGCATCCATCCAGGCAAAAGTCCTTTCCACTATCCATCTTTTAGGCAGTATTTTAAAAGTGTGCAGTTCGTTCCGCTTTATGATTTCCATCTCTATTTTAAACTTGGTTTTAATCAATTCTATTAGTTTGCCACGGTAGCCCCCATCTGCAAATATTTTAGTTATGTTCCTCCAGCTTTCCGCCATTCTATGGATTACTTCCATAGCACCGTCCCGGTCTTGTAACGATGCACCCTGTACCACTACGGCAAGCACTAAGCCCAGGGTATCAACAATAATATGCCGTTTGATGCCCTTTACCTTCTTGCCCGCATCAAAACCTTTGCTTTCGCTGCTTACAAGCGTAGATTTAACACTTTGGGCATCTATGATACCTACCGAAGGCTGCCCTTTCCGTCCGCTTTCCCGTCTTGTCTTTTCCACTAATGCCTCCTGTAACACTTCAACAACACCATTCTTTTTCCAGCTTGAAAAATAATAATAAACTATACGCCAATCCGGAAAATCACCGGGAAGCATCCGCCACTGGCAGCCTGTTTTTAACAAATAAAGTATCCCGTTGAACACCTCCCGTAATTCATATTTCCGGTTCCTGTCGGTATCTAAAAAATTTGATATATATTGCCATTGGCTGCCCGTCAGATTGCTTGGATAATTTGTCATGCTAACCAGGGTTTGTCGTTATTCACAATTAGCAAATTATCCCTCAATTAACGGCAGCCCTTTTTTAACTTTTTCACATACACCTTCTTTTATTAGCGTTTCTAAACAGCTTCTAAGTAACTGAATGCTCCATTACGGTTAAGTATTCAAAAAAGAAAACTATGAAATTCAACTTAGACCGAAATGCTTATGCCTATCTGCATGATGCACTTTATGATGTTTTTGACCAATCTCTTAATCACTCACAAATAGATAAACTTTTTGAATTGCATCCTGCCTGGGATGGTGTTATGGATACATTAGGCAGAGGGGAACTTATGGACAAAATATGTTTTCACTTTATTCAAATGAAAGTTCCAATCTATAATGATACCCAAGAATTTGAAGATGAGTTTCACCGGAAGATTGCTGAAAATAAGGACAGATTTTTAGCGTATATTAATAATTGACTGTTACATTAAAACGAAGGAATTCGTGTCATCAGGGTCTGCTGGCAAAAAACCTATTTTCTTATTCTTTAGCTATTACGTTAAACTGTTACACATATTATATTACATCTAATCAAAGTTTTAGTAGGTTTAATTGTAACAGTTTGCTACGTTTGAAACACAAAACGGCAAAAAGAAACAAAACAAGCTATTTAGACAAATGACTTTCGGCTGTATACGGATATCAAAAACAATTCAGAATTTCGACCTGCAGGAAGACGCGATGAAAAAGCAGCATTGCGATAAACTGTTTTTTGAAAAGGAAAGCGGGGTGAAGTACCGGAAGGAATGGAACGAACTGTACGAACAACTCAGGGAAGGCGATACTGTCATTGTCTGGCGGATCGACCGGTTGGGAAGGACGGCCTGGGAACTGATCCGGCTGATGGCAGAATTGAGCGAACGAAAGATCCGCTTTGTATCGGTAACGGAAGGGATCGATACTTCTACTGCAATGGGAAAACTGTGGTTCAGCATGAACGCAATTATGGCGGAGAATGAGCGGACGGTCCAGATGGAGCGGTCGGGTGCCGGGCTAATTGCAGCCAGGGCCAGGGGTCGGATTGGTGGCAGGCCAAAAGGGCTATCAGCCGAAAGCGAGCGAAAGATGAAAGCAGTTAAAAAGCTGTATGCCTCGCAAGTGAGTATTTCGGAGATCAGGAAAACTCTGGACATTACCAGCAATGCCACCGTTTACAAATACATCCATTATAAACCTGATTCTGTCAGCGAAAAAGGAAGTGGGAAAAGTAATGCCAATAAAAGAGATAAATAAAGCAAGGAAAATAAGTATAGTACTCTCCGAGCGTGCGGATATATACATACGGATTCGCTTTTCATCGAAATTTAACATGACAAACCCATGTATGTATCCATTTTGATTAAGCTCGCCTTCGCAATTACTTATTTCCTACACCTCAACGTCTCTTATCTCTTTAATATGTTAACAAACAAGATTAAATTATAGTATGAGCCATGTTGTTAGCTTCAGATACCTCCAGAAAAATGTAAGGTGCGAACTGTTTAATGGATGGTGGCGTAAAAACACTTTAATACCGGCTCCATAAACCGCGATACACCCAGTGATTCTGTATAAAGATTTCGCCATGATGGCCGTTTATGCAGGTGTTAAGAACGCCGTTCGTACAATTACTAAAGGGTTGCGGCAGGAATCAGGTGCTAACTTGCGGGTTACAGGAATATCACCTGGATTTGTACAAACGGACTTAGCTGAAAGTATCAAAATTGCCTGATTGTGCAAAAAATTATTTAACGTTTTCTTCTTTGCTTAAATCTACCGCAAAACCTTTACTGCCTTCCAGTAGCTCTTTTAATGCTGCATCAATCTGTGTTTGATTGCTCGTAACGATAACTACTTTTGCGCCTTCTGCTACAGCTGCCTTTGCAGTTGCCTGTCCAAGTCCGGAACTTGCCCCCCCCCCAATAAAATTATCTTTTTTTGAATAAATTAAAAAAAGTATTATTTAAGTTTAGCTTCTGTTGGAAAAAGCTGTAATACTTCTTTTATGCCTGTAAAATTTGTTTTTATAATTGATGCTGATACTTTCTCCACAAAATCAATAAATTGGTTTAACTATTTACACTTAGGGTCTTAACCAAAGGAATAATTTTCGAGCCGATTAGTTCAATTGATTTCATTAACTGCGCGTGTGATAAGCCTGAATTATCCATTTGAAAAGTAAACCTGGAGATGCCTCCAAGTGCTTCACTATGTCTCAGAAGTTTTTCGGCAACCTGTTCCGGGCCGCCTACTACCAGAACACCCTGCGGGCCAACAAGCGAATCAAACTGGGGTTTTGTTACTGGTGGCCAGCCTCGTTCTTTTCCTAATTTGGTCCAAAGTTCTGCATAACCCGGATAATAATCGGCTACAGCCTGTTCATTACTGCTTCCGGCATAACCTGGCGAATGCAAGCCTACTTTAAGTTCTTCGGGTTTAAAGCCGGCCCTTCTGCCAGCTTCCCGATATAAATCTATCAACGGGCGAAAGCGGTGCGTTTGCCCGCCGATAATGGCAACCATCAGTGGCAAACCTAACGTTCCGGCTCTTACAAATGATTCGGGCGTGCCTCCTACCCCTAACCAAATCGGTAGCTTTTCTTGTATTGCCCTTGGATAAACCGGAAGGTTATTTAATGCCGGGCGAAACCTGCCAGACCAGGTAACAAAGTCGTTATCACGTATTTGCAACAATAGTTCTAACTTTTCTTTGAACAAATGGTCGTAATCATTCATACTAAAACCAAAAAGCGGGTAAGCTTCAACTGATGATCCGCGGCCAACAACGATTTCTGCCCTTCCTTTTGATATCAAGTCAAGCGTGGCAAAACTTTGATAAACCCGTACCGGATCGGAAGCACTTAAAACCGTTACAGCACTGGTTAAACGGATTCGCTTGGTTCGAGCGGCAGCGGCAGCCAGGACTACAGGCGTGGCAGAATCCAGAAATTCTTTTTTATGATGTTCCCCAATCCCGAACACATCCAGCCCGGCTTCGTCCGCAAAAGCAATCCTGTCCAATAATTGTTCCATCGCGTCTACACTACTCAGACTATTGCTTCCGTACATTGCCGACGCGAAACTGTCAATTCCTATTTCCATTTTATATTCTTTATTCAAAGTTCGGGTATCTTACCGGCTTAATAACATCAGCCGTTAATAATACCGCGATTATTTTAAACAAAAAGACATCGTTTCCAATGCCTTATTCATTTGCCATTCATCATTCATACTTTTATAATGATGCCGGTTGATGTTTGCCAGTTTTCTTCCAGCGCCATAAAAGCAGGGTGTTCAATACCGCAAAGATGATTGGACCACCTATCATGCTTACCTGTCCGGCTTGAAAATGCGTAATGATCGCTACAATTGCCCAAAAGTAAATCGCATAAATGGTGTATGTTCTGTATTTGGCTAGCAGCAATCCTACAGCAAAGGCAATTTCAGCCAGGCCAATCGGATAGCGCAGCCACTGAGGATAACCCCAGCTGTCAAAGTTTTTAACCTGCATTTCTGCGCCGATTAATTTAGTTACCCCAGATCCGAAAAAGGCAAATGCCAACAGGCCGGCCAAAATCCATACAATAATGTTATTTGTTTTTGTGTTCATGATGATAAGATTGATTTTAATTAATTGTATTTGATGCTTCCGTATTTGCCCTTTTGATAATCCGCATTAGCCTGATAATTTTCATCCCTGCTGTTCATTCCAAAAGGACCTTGTGAAACTATTCGCCCCAGGTAAGGCTCGCCACCAAACAGTATGAACATCTCCACCGTAACCTTTAAACATATATTTAATTTCTTTTTCCATTCCTTTAAACAACACCACAAAGATAGCTCCTGAAAAAGGCGTTTGTGTTACTGGTTACCCGATGTATACCGGTTTCCTTCATGTAACTCACTTATTATAAGTGTTATTTGTACCTTTGCCCTTTATCAAATGCTGATGTAAAGATGGATCAGATCATTCAGGAAGAACGTAGTAAAAACTGCAAGAGCACCACACGCGCTGTTCAGGACACCTTAGAAGTTATTAGCGGAAAGTGGAAGCTTGTTATCCTTTCTGCTTTATCCGAGCGTAAATTTGTTTGTGTCTCAGTTTGAAATATTTCTCTTTAAAATAGTTTATTATTGCTCTAATGTAACCTTCGACTGCGAAAACAAAAGAAACCGTGTTAGACAAAGAAACTTCAAGACTTTCAAGATTGATTGCAATATTAACGCAGTTGCAATCCAAGCGATTGTTGACCTCAACTGAAGTTGCCCAAAAATTCAACGTAAGCGTAAGGACGGTTTACCGGGACATAAAAGCATTAGAACAAGCAGGCGTACCCATAATAACAGAGGATGGGAGAGGATATTCGTTAATGGATGGTTACAGGCTGCCGCCAATAATGTTTACCGAAAGCGAAGCGAATGCTTTTATAACCGCCGAAAAACTTGTTTTGTTAAACACGGATACTTCGCTTACAAAAAATTATATCGAAGGGGTTACTAAAATAAAATCGGTGTTGAGAACTCATGCAAAGGACAAGGCAGGACTTCTTTCAAAACGTGTAGCGTTTGAACAAAACCCAGACAATAAAATTGTTAGTAACTTTTTGTCAACCATTCAGATAGCCCTAACAAACTTCGGCGTAATAAAAATTGAATATTATTCGCCCAACAATGATGAAACTACTAAAAGGCATATTGAACCCTTTGCGCTGATAAACAACGTCGGTGAAAGCTGGTACCTGATTGCCTGGTGCCGTTTACGAAAGGATTACAGGCTCTTTCGGTTTGACAGAATAACAAAAATGGAAGTAACCGACGAAAAGTTTGCTCCTCATAAAATAACCCTTCAAGAATATTTAGCGCGTTATCGAAATAATTTTTGATACCCCTGACATAAGGCTGTCAAGCACCGTCGGTAGTTTTGTGTAACAATTAAAAAAGAAAAATCATGAAAAACGACGATGCACAAAAAATCAAAATTGTTCCTGAGAATTATACATCGGTAACGCCGTGGATAATATCTCCATCCTCCGAAAAACTAATCGGGTTTTTGAAGGCTGTATTTGAAGCGGAAGAAATCCCAAATAGCAGGATAAAAAATGCAGATGGGGTAATTATCCATGTAGTGGTAAAAATAGGAAACACAATGGTGATGCTTTTTGATTCAAGAGAAGGCTGGGCACCTACTCCATGTTTTTTGAATTTGTATGTTGAAGATATTGAAAAGGCATACCAAAAATCTATGCAACTTGGAGCTACATCAGTGACTGACATTACCACTCTTTGGTTTGGCGAAAAGGTTTGCAGGATTCTGGACCCATTTGGCAACCTTTGGTGGATCAACCAACGCATTGAAGAAATAGACTTTACTAAACCTGAAGAAATTGGCAGAAGAGCATCTACTCCGGAAGCAATAAAGGGAATAGCATATATCCAAAAATCATTAGACGAAGCGTTAATAAGTCAAAAGAACTTTTTTAGAAACAAGGCTGCACATTAAAGAAAAAATAGGGAGGGCGGTATTTAACCGCTCTTTTTCCCTGTTGATCATTTTACAAAATAACTATGTTAGTGCTGTTATGTCATGCCTGATTCCGCTTATTTTCTTTGTCATGTACCTAATATCCTGAATTGGAAAGACTATCATTAACTTTTAAACTGAGACACTACCGTAAATTTCGTTTTAAGGAACTGGCGAAATATATTAGTATCAGTCCAAGGATGCTGGCAAAAGAACTTCGGGACTTAGAAATGAACCGCCTGGTAAACCGGAAGGTATGTGATACTAAACCCATTACTGTAGAGTATTCCATTACCGTACATGGTGAAACATTGCAGGACGTAATTTTTGCCATGAGGGAATTGGGTTTCAGGCACCGCGATGAAATTGTGGGGATTTCTAATAAGCAAAATATTTCGTAGGATTCAGGGCCAGGATATGATGCTGAGCAGAGAAGGCCAAATTCTTTATTTAACAGGCAACTGACGCGGAATATATTGGTAAAGCACCGGGCAAACAGTAATGCATAAGCAATACGTTTCGCTTTTTAAGTACCGGTGCGAACAAGTAAAAATAACAACACAAAGCAGATAGTCACTTACTGATACAATAATCAGAATTTATTATAGAACACTTGTTGTTTCATTGTTTAGTATCGCAGTTGCGGGCAAGTGAAAAGCATAATTTAACTTAATTGCTCTTAATGCAGCGCAAAGTAGGACCGTATTAAAGCAATTAAGTGTTTAGGGACAAGTGTTTAAGGGATATCGGTGACTTCCGTTCGCACTAATTGAGATAGGAATTAAATGGTAATTACTAACCGCTGTCCGCCGTCAACTTGCTTATCCCACAAATCGCCGATATCTTCCAATTTTACAGCAACGGTATCCACCTTAAGCTTACCAGTTGCGGCAAGCTGATACATTTCGGGTAATATGTTACTAAAAAATTGATGCACCTGGGGCTTTGACCATGCGCCAAGCACGGAACCTGTTAACTGCAGATCGGCACTACGAAGGTTGGCGGCCGATAGCAGTAGCAATAACTTATTGCAAATTGCCTAACTAAAATTTAATTGAGCTGTTTCGAGCAATTGTTTGTTTTCATTTTACCGGTGGCCACATCTTACGATAGGGCGGAAACACACCTTATTATATAGGTATAATTTCTATTACCATTAAATCACCTTTTTAACTTACACATGCCTGTTTCCTTAATGAGGTAGAAACCCCGCCGTTCCAATCATCACAAGTAGAAAGTAAATAAACCCAGCCAATATAGACAACCCTTTAATTTGGATTATTGACGGTATATATTTACACTGGCTATTATGAGAGTTCGGAATCTATAGGTGGTGAGTAGGAGTGTAAAGAAAAATATAGTTTTCTTGACTGCATATAATTTATTATCATATCAGCGGAATATCCAAGGAACCACTAAAATAAGTTGAAGTGGCAAAAAATGTGCAAGTTTAGCCAGCTAGGCTGTAGAAAAAGTAAACAGGACAGGCGCGTTATCATATTATATTAACTTGAATAACCGTTTTCAATCGTATTAAAGAATCGTTGGTGACTGTCGCTGAATGTTAGATCCTTTCTTCGGATGAATGACGTTTGCATTCTGGCAAAGTGCCCTGGTAAGGGAAAGGTCTTCAGGTTTCTGTAATTGTAATATTTCACCATCAGTGCCATCGGCAGAATGGTAATGCCAATGCCATCCTCAACCGCATTGATGATTCCCTCGAGGGTATCCACTTCTATCGCGGTAAATTGCTTGATACGAGCGCTGCTAAGGAAATTTTCAAAATGTTTCCTGTAGGAACACCCATTACTAAAGACAATTAATTTTAGCGGTTTCGGGGACATCATGATTTGTTCTGCGTCGGTTATGA
>JAABUP010002347.1_pt1 | contig 36821 bp, 58 predicted proteins | sample 5559201 | NCBI WGS metagenome assembly JAABUP01 (sample SAMN10711887, study PRJNA513373) | rock metagenome | isolation source: Antarctica rocks | place: Antarctica
TGATGAGGTACATCGACAGTACCGCCGAGTAGGTCGGAGGGATAGAGGCCGATGATGCATGCATTGCGTTGCGAAGTGAAGTGAAGTGAAGTGAAGTGAAGTGAAGTGAAGTGAAGTGAAGTGAAGTGAAGTTAAGTTAAGTGTTTCGTGGGCGCACGCAGACTTTATTCCGGCAGCACACGGACACGTGATAACACCAGGTATGTCAAGGATCTGTAAAGAAGATAGCCAGACTCCTAACCTGATCCCTGCAATGCACGTCCGCCAGGCACGGGGACTCGTCACACCATCATGTTTATAGCAAGCGTCACGACCTGGGACGGAACCCAGACCACAACCGCAGGTGGCGACCTCATGACCAGAAGCATGGCCTCAGCCGTATCAAACCCCTTAACAGGGTCCTAACCCGACGTCATAGAAAACAATCGCTAAGTATCACTGTACCCTCGCGAGGCCTAGTCGCGACGAACCCCCTTGCAGGGAGCCCGTACCCGACATCATCGGATTCCTCTACTTCTCGTATCTACACTGCGGGAATAGGAGTGGCTCGGAATGGGATCACACGTCAAGGTAATCCGTGTCATCCAAGCGGGAGTCAGCCATCTGATCGTTTGGTATCATCGAGCGGGTATAGAAAGCTCTTTCGACTAATTTCGATTCAGACGGCCGAATCCCGCCCGAATAGACGAAGCTCGACGCGCTCTGTTTCCTGAGATGCCAGGATTGAGCCAGACGTAGCGAACCCAGAAATGTGCAGATCCGGATCGCGGTACTGGAGCATCACATGTATGGGATTTTCCGCAATCAAGCTAATGACACGCTCTCAGCAGCTTATCCGACCGGCCTCCTTTATCAGCAAGGGGTACCAGTCAGAGGAGCCTACCAATGCCCATGTAAAGTACCTATGAGACAAGGAGATGCAACATTGTCATCCTGGCCCGGACCACCCACATGACCCGCCCCGCAAAGCCGCTCTTTGCCAAGGCTCAACAAGGCTCAACCGCATCGGCTTTCATTAGTCTTGGCGCGTTGACGGCGACCCTCAGATCTATCAAATGCACAGTGAAAACCCTGACGAACCCAGTTCTGCAAATTGACTGTTTGATCCTTCGATTTCGCTTGTCAATAAACTTTGGTTCCGGCCCGCAACCCCTCACCCTCCGGCACACAGGCCAGGGGTTGCCCTGAACGCGTCAACACAGACCCGCTATTTCCGACCACGGATCGTTTGACTGCCAATCCCTCTTCCGCAGCATCAAACCCCCTTTTCGTTTCTCCTTCATCACCCTTCTCTATTGGACTGGTATTCTCGGCCGACCTTTCCCATCCTCTTAACGGAAGGAGTTCAAGCTACTGTGTCGATTGGGTACCAGCACCTCGTCGGGTCCATCGCCACCCCCTTCCCCTCAACCAGGTCCCACTCGCCAAAATGACAGTCACTGCCACCGTTCTGCTCTCATTACTCGCCACAGCTCTCGCCCAGTCTTCGACCAGCAGTGTGCAACAAGCACTCACCGCCACTGTTGTCGTCTCCAATTCCATCAACAGCGCGCTCCCGCAAACCGCCTCGGGCGGACCTATGGGCTTTGCCATCCCGTACGTCCCCATCATCATCAACGCGACTGAATCATACTGGAGAGCCCACTTGTGCTGATGTCGTCCCTTCACAGTCCGCTATCCGCCTTGACCTCTGCCGCGCCGACCGACACAACCGTCGCCTTGGATAGCATCTACGCCCAAGGCGCGCAACCGACCGCGGTCCCGGGCGCACCGGGACTGCCTAATCCTACCCTCGTTATCGCCAACTATCCCGCGTTGGATCACGTGCCTCCGGTCAACTCTACTCAAGTAATGAAATGGATGTCGGAGGTTAGCTAGTCTCATGCGATGTGGGGAAGATGGCTGATTTGCTAATTAGATCGATATGTCCAAGGTGCCCAATTATAATGTAACGGATGGTACTGTAATTACATCTGAACGATGACGCGATCAGCGCTGATGCTGCCTTTAGTGCGCCGGGACGCCCGGAGCTATCACCGATGGGCGATGTTGGTGGACCTGCGGTGGATGCAGTAAGTACACGATCACCATCGCTTGGTAGCAGCTTATTGATTTTCTTCAATAGCTCGCCCCACCGACCTTACGGAATGCCCCGACAAGATGACCTGGGGCCTGTCATACGACGATGGACCTTCCCCATACACTCCGTTATTGCTGGACTACCTGGACCAGCAGAAGATCACGACCACCTTCTTCGTCGTTGGCTCCCGAGTGCTCTCTCGACCGCAGATGCTGCAGTCCGAATTCGCGGCCGGCCATCAGATCTCGGTTCACACCTGGTCTCACCCTTACCTCACAAAGCTCCGTAACGAGGAAATCGTCGCCGAGCTCGGATGGAGCAAGCAGGTCATCAGAGACACTATCGGCGTCACTCCCAACACCTTCCGTCCACCCTACGGAGACATCGACGACAGAGTCAGGGCGATCGCCGCGCAGATGGGCCTTACACCTATCATCTGGACCTCGGTAAGAACAAACGGCACGACCACCGACTTTGACACCGTGAGTAGCATTTACTTACGCCAGACAATCATACTGATGCTGACTGATCCCCAGACCGACTGGAACATCCCGGGTGGCACCGCGACTGGCGAGTCCTCGCTCACCAAGTTCGAGCAGATCCTCGATGTCTTCGTACCTCAGCTCACCACCGGCTTCATCGTCCTCGAGCACGATCTTTATCAGCAGACAGTCGATCTCGCTGTTGGTTACGTTCTGCCCATGGCTATTGCGTCGGGCAAATTCCAGCTCAAGTCGATCATCTCGTGTCTCGGCTTATCCAGTATTTTTTCCCTCTTTGTTCAGTTGACAATGCTCATGTAGGAACAGACACCGAGGCGTACATCGAGACGTCAAGCAATAGCACCACTACGCAGATCACCTCGGCCGCGACAACCTTTTATCAAGCCAGGGTCGGTACCGCCACGGGGACTGCTGCCTCTGCGTCAGCAACCGGTTCGACGTCCGGCGCCACTGGATCGTCCGGTGCAGTCGGTGCTGGTGTTCAACCTGGCAGTAGCTCCGCATCCGGCTCGCTAGCTACAACCGGCTCTTCCGCATCCGCTACCGCGTCGAAGGCAGCAGCCGGCCGCGGAGTGCAGTTCAAGGGCGTATTAGCTACTTTCTTCGCACTTCTTGGCGTCGGACTCGGAATGGGGCTGGTCGCATGAGGCGGGGAGTGGGATATAAACTTGACGAGCAGTCACGAGTCCCCGCAACCATCATTACATAGCGATAATCACGCCCTTTATCCTTCTCGCCCCTTACTCACGATGGACAGTCATGTTATCGCTGCGTATTTCGTTTCTCAGTTGCCATCGATGCACCACAAGAATAGACCCATTATCCGCAAGACGGACAGGAGTGATGCGACATACTCAGAACCGGATCCGAAGGGAGAGAGACGATCCCTGAAAAAGCTATCGAAAGCAGCCTAAAATTAAAATTTCACGGTGGGCAGATTCTTGGCTCCGCCAATCCGCCGGTAACTTTTTTATAATTCCTTGACCTATTCCATTCTCGTAGTCGATACACTCTACTCGTCGAGACAACTCAATCCACTTTTCGGATACTCCTGTAAACCGACAGACGACATAGTCAATGTTCAGCCAAGCGAAACACACCATCTCTTCTTTCGACTTGACTTCCCTTCCTCTACCGAGGAGTATCTCGACCGACCGTGAAGGGAATCATCAAGCCCGACAGCTTTTACTGCTCGTGACGCATCATACTCATTATAAAATAGGGGCGAGTAAGGACCGGGAATGATACCTGGTCCGAGTGCTATACCGGGGAGGAAGGGGAATGGTGAGTCTCGTCTGCTTCAAGAGGAATTCCAGTTGGTCGTGTGAGAGTCCTCCGGATGGTCCCTCAGGCTATTCGATGTTTCCTCTTCCTCATAATTCAATGAGTCAACGCTGACGTGGATGGTAGCAGCCTCTTCCTCCCCCAACTCATCTCTCCATGCCAATTCCGCCATCCCCCGGATCAAACTCAACCTCCGCTCCGCAACCCCTCCGAAAGCACTCACCATCCCACCAAAACGTACCGCCAAGCGCGCACGAACATCCCAAACCGAGCAACGACACCTCCCAAGTGACTCAGAGAGCTCGGAACTCACACCCGAACCAGAGGACGACGATAATGACGAGGCGGAAGAAGGAGCAGTTACGCGGAGGACGATGAAGAAGGAAACAGGACGGGTTTCGCTCACACGTAATGAGACGCCGACTCATATGACAGCGATGGGAAGAGAGAGGGAAAAGACGACGACGAGCGGGCCTGCGGGACGTGTGAGGAAGAGGGCGGTCAAGCTTGGGGAGGTGGAAAGGAGGAGAGCCAGGGATGAGAAGTTTGGGGTCGGTTTGGGAGAGGGGTATAGCGCTCCGGTGAGTTGTGCCTCTTGCAGAATGAACCCCTTCGGGTTTTGAAATCTTGAGAGGGACAGCTCGACTGATGCGTGTTCAGACTCCTACGCGCTCCAATCTCGCCTACTCGGACTATGAGACTCGTAGCAACAACGAGGTAGTGCAAGGGCTGCCTGAGGCGTTCTTCGGACAGCAAGTAGAGGATTTGGCGTATGGAGCGGGCTCACCGGGCACGAACATCGGAGTCGGGATACCGAGGGAACTCGTTCGCGGATCTCTCGGAGAAGAGGATGACGAGGAGGTGAGAGTCTCCCCACCTGCCTGTATCTAGAATGCTGATCTCGTGCAGATGTTCATCTCGCAGCTCTCAAGCTCCGAGATGGGGCAGCAGTCTCAGTCATCTGTCCATCCCTCTGACTCGGATGATTCCATGTACGACTCCGACGACGCCTCGACGTCTGATGACGAGGTCGACGAGTTTGGCTTCCCCTATCCCAGCGCTTCTGCTTTCTCTTCGACCGCCGCCGCAGCTGCCGACGCACCCCTTGTACTCATGGAGAACTGGGACGGCCAGTTCGTTCTCGTGCAACCACGACAAGAAAGGTCCCGCTCCCGACGGCGTGGATCGCGCGGATCACGCACCGCTGGCTCGATTGGGGAAAGCACCGTGCTCTCCACTTTGGACCACCAGGGCCTTATTATTGATCCCGACGCAGCGGAGCACGAGTTCGACGAGGACAGTGATGGCAGCTCTTGGTCCGGCACGAGCGATGAGGACGAGGGCGATACGACGGACTCGATGGAAGAGGACGACATGCCGGTACTGGATAGTCCGGCATTACAGGGTCTTATCGAGCAGCAGATGGCGGACATCTCAATGGGGATCGCCGTGAATGGTTCGTCCGCATTGCATCAAGAGACCGCACATGCCGGGCCATCGATTGTCATCACCGATGTCACCGAACTCCAGACAATGCTCCCACCGACGGAACCCCCCTCGACGCTCGAGCCAGCCGGCGGACCAACGCAAACCCCAGTCATCCCTCAGACGCCTCAGCCCGTGATGGGTACATTCCATCCAATTACCGACGATCCCGCCCAACATGCTGTCATCGACGGTTCCAAGACCGCGACCAAGTCCCCCTTCACCCACCGTCGACGATCTCGCCGAGATTCCAACACCAGCACGACAAAAGGACGCAAACGGAAATCCAAACCATTCTCCCCCGCTATCCCGTCGAAGGCCGTCCTCCCCAAGAGAGCACGATACTCCTCTATCCCAGGTCATCCACGGTACATAGCCGCTCGACGAAACGCTCAAGATAGGGAGGACACCCCCAGGGATTCTGAACCAGGCATGGTAATGGACTTGGAAGATATGCTCGAAACGTCAGCCCTCATGCACGATTACGAATCAGCCAGTGACCCGCACTTCCGATTCGACCGAGTGCCGGTATCGACCTATCTCCAGCGCAACTTGCTCTCATCTGGAGGAAAGGACGATGAGTTCTCGATGCCGGTGTATCCGTACTTATCGCCCAAAGCTGGGATGAGGAGCGGATCGATGTCAGAGACCCTAGCGGGACCGCCGGGGCGGATATTGATCTCGCCGTTGCTGGAGCCGGTGGTGGAGCATGAGGATGGGATGTTATCGAGAAAGGAGAGGAGGCGGGCGAGGAGGAGTGATATGCGGCTGCTTGAAATATGAGCAGTAAGAAAGAAAAACCCGAAGATGATGCTGCAACGGAAGAAGAGACAAAACACCCGACGGGTGTCACCAGGAAGGAGGATGGATGCGAAGGACGGGAAGATGCATGCATTTGCTGTTGATATTTTGGGCATGATGGATTTCGATTCCTGCAAATATCTCTTATGCTTGCTTTCCTTTCAGTGGTCTCCCAACAGAGATCAAAATACGGCGACAATCACCTCTTCGATGAGACGTTTGAGCTCAGCCGAACATCGCCTTGGTCGGATTTAAGCGGAACGGCAAAATCAAAACGCCTCCTTGCCGTCTTTGAACCGATAGGATAGATATCTCCGATTTTCCGCCAGTCCGCCCTGAGTGCTAAACGAGCATCGAATCTAGCTTCTCCATCAAGCCAAGCTGAGAAGGTCACGATGGGCGCTGTGAGTATCTCCTTTCCATGATATAGCTCCAAGAGCAGTATAGCTGGAAACGAATTGGCTGACAACGTGTCCTTCTGCTTGTTTTGACAATTGCAGACTCGGTCAGTCCTCCTTCACAACGTCGAGGCTTTCACCCCCTATCCTCCTCTCTCGCGCCTCCCCGATGTTCCGCCTCTGTTCGATCGTTGTGGTGACTGACTGCTTGTGCTCAGAATGTATACAAAAGGTCGCATCCTCGGACACAAGCGGGGAAAGCGCAACTCGCGACCGAACCAGTCTTTGGTGGCTATCGAGGGGGTCGACTCGAAGGAGGCTGCAAGGCATTATCTGGGGAAGGTGAGTCGTCGTGGGGCTCTACCTTGACTCCAGTGCGGGATGATTACGGGTGGCGGGGTGTGGTCATAGCCTCCAGGCTCGACAGGAGAGGGGTTGGACCCGGATTTCGAGGCCGTGCTTGAGGTGTGGTATCAGCTCTACGCTGTCTTCACGTTCTCGTCGCGGCCCGAGGGTCCTATTTCGACCTCACCCCCTCCCCTTTCTCTTTCTCCATCTTTCCGTGGCAAACCCCAGCAGCGAAGCAAGCTGACCTTCTTCTCAGCGTGTCGCATATGTCTACAAGGCCAAGCGGGAGATAAACGGTAGCCGAGTGCGGGTCATCTGGGGGTGAGTTGTGCTTCTATCCTTCCCAAAACTCCCACTCCGCATGCTTTTGTGAGACAAGTGTTGATGCTGTTCTTCTCCGCAGCCGGGTATCTCGCCCACACGGCAACTCTGGCGTCGTCAAGTCGAAGTTCACCACCAACCTACCCGCAAAGGTATTCGGAGCGTCGTGCCGCATTGTGAGTCAGCCTTTTGCTAGGGACCAGTCAGCAGAACAATCTGCTTTGATTTCATTGAGCCACGCTGACAAGCTTTGCAGATGCTCTTCCCCTCGAACATCTAGACGGTCCCCTCTACCTACCCTATACTTCCCTCCGAGATTTGGTACGACTTTGATGTAGCCGATTTCGGGAGACGAGATTATTATATACTGAGGGGTCGCATACAGGCTACATGGTGGTCATCATGGTCATGGGGTGTCGTGAAGCGTCGTATAGTGTAGACACTGTATCAAGCGAATCTAGTCTCAGCTACCTCCAACCTTCGCCGCCTTTAATGCCGCCTTCTCTTCCGCCCTCCGAGCCATCTTCCGCGCCCTCTTGTCCCTCCTCTTCTGTTCCCTCATCTCGCGAAGCCGATCATCGAAATATGATGGCTTTGCGTCCCCATCTCCAGTCTCTACGAAATCGGTCTTGATATCAGGTGGTGAAGTTGACGGCGGAGTTTTCCGTTCTTTCTCGTCTTCATTAAGCGGTCTGACTATGGCCTTGTCGGAAGTGGAAGTGCGAGAAGTCGAGATAGTCTGTCGTAATCGATCGGCTACCGACATCTTCCTCCCCGGTACAGGGGCCGAAGCTGTCCGAGGCTCGACATCGCGGGATGACATCTTCTGCGATGCACGCCTTGGTTCAGATGTGGCTTTACGAGCAGGTGAGGGTTCGGATTTGGGTGGTGGTGAGAAGCCGGCTGGAAGCTGGAACGTCTTCGCTTCTGGCGGATGGGCAGGAGGAGCGGGAGAGCGGGAACGGAGACGATCCGGCCGGGGACGATGGGCGTGTCTCTTGTCCATGCGCTGTATCCATTAGCTCGTCGAAGGAAAGCGAGAAAAGACCTACGTTCTCCGGCTGGCGACGCTGAATCTCACCTTTCTCGTGATTTTCCTCGGGCGCAAGCCCGACTTGTGCTGCCTTCCCATCTTCATCCTCATCCTCATCTCCATCCTCATCATCCTCCTTCACACCGAACCCACCGAACGCCATCCGTCCTCCCCTACCCCGGCTTGATGCCTCGGCTTCAACCTCTCCTGACAAGAACGGCATATAACTGCTCTCGAACCTTATGCCCTCCCCTTCCCCGATCTTCGCTCGCTTAGGGGAAGGGCCAGAGGTTGATCGCGAAGGGAGACTCCATCGTATCCCAAACTCGGAGTCGTTCTCCGGTACGAAAGGTGTCGGTGCCGATGTCGCTGTGAGCGTGGCGGGTGTAGGGGGTGGTGGTCTGGTGGAGGACGAGGAAGTGGATGTGGAAGTGGAGGGCCTCGAGGCGGCACGTTGCATGAACTTCAGGTTAAGGGTCCCAGCGGAGAGTGACATCTTGGTAAGGGCCTTCTGAAAGGAAGTGAGGGTGAAGGATAGTTGGAGGGCTGATGAGAGGACTGATTTTCAGCTCGAAAGTGGAGGTTGGTCGCAGTTGGCACGCCGTGAAACGGCGTGATGATGATGCATTTACGTCCAAACCCAAGAGTACCGGGTAGCCTCAGAAGCACTCGATCACAATCTCGTAGATGCGGAACGTCCCTTGTGCACATCCCGAATGGGCGATGCTACCGATGTGATCCCTCGATGTGCTACACCATGTTTCGACCCGTTAGAGCTCAGGTGGAAGACCCATTGCTAGTCAATTGGATCGCGACGCTGCCGCGGTAAGGCCATCGCTCATACGTCGCATTCGCATAAAAAGTCCTTGAGCCATTCTTCTCATACAGGGCCAGCCTGCATCACCTTCAAGACACCCTATTGGGTCGATTGCCGTTCTCATGCAGGTCTCCGCCTCACCGACGTCGCCCGGATGATTTGGATACAGCAGTAACCGATGTTGCCGTAGCCGCGACGCCCTCGGTAGAGCTGACGTATGGGCTTCCAGAGAGTGTAGGCTGAGAGCCCAAGACACCGAACGTAGTCGTAGAGTTGACGGACGCCGCCGAGGGGAGAGTCACATCGTCGATCAAAGTCGAGGTGTTCGTCCCGCCGCTGGCGCCGGTGATATTGACCTTCCCTGCGAGGATGTTGAAATTGTATACCCCGTTCTGCGCTCGTCAGCTCCTTCCTGTATCTTAGGGTAAGTTGCTTACGTAGCATTTTGAGGACACATCGATCGCTCCCTTGCCACTCCCGCTCCCGCTAGCTGTGGTGAAAGAAAAGAGCTGCGAACCGGCTCCCATCGGAAACGAGAGGACGTGTACCCCAGCTGAGTTGACTGTTTGGGTGGAATTCAGTGTGCCTGAAGAGACCGTGATGCTTGCGGAACCGGTAGTCAGAGCGGTCACGAAGATCGAGTCGGCAACCATCTACTCGTCAAGCTCATCAGGACTGAAGGAACCAAGAGGCAAACGGGCTTACATTCCATCCGGTGGGCTTGGTGTGGACTGCGTCAGTCGAGTCGCACCTATAAGTGTTTGATTAGCGAGCCCCTAGGAGGCTAATGAATGATTCACGACGCATTCTTGAAAGTCGGCCTATACCAGTACACCAACATCTCCTCAGTCACCGTCACCTCCTTCTCCCCGCCCTTGTACGCCGTGATATACGGTATCATCAGATCCATCATAGCAGAATGGTCGAAATCCTTCGCCCAGAGGGAATTGCCATCATTCGTCCGAGTCCCACGATACGGGCTGATCGAGGATGACTCAGTCCAATCGTTCCAAGTGAGGATCTCGACGAATTTGAGCGTATCTGGAGAACTGGTGGCGAGGTCGAGGATCTGTTGCCAGCGTGTGGGCCAGAGGGTGTCGGAGTAGAGGAGGTAGTTCTTGGGCCATCCGGTTGAGGCTGGGAGGTGGGCATAGACTGGGAAGGTCAGGCTTATCGTGCGGTAGGGTTTATGGGGACATACACCACGGGGACACCTGGAAACCCTTGTTCAGTATGAGACTTAGACATGGAGGGGAGTTACACTTACCGGGGCCATGTAGGTCCTTCCCTGTGGCTCAAGCAGCGAAAGATACTCCTGATCTGTCGATGTTGTGATGTTGATATCCACCGCAATGTTAATCGTCTGACCTGGCCATGCGTCCCTGCGTCCCTCAATCAGCGATCCAACGCTTGAGGTAATGGACCGAGAACCCACCAGGAGAAAAGCCCATCCACACCCTCATCATTCACCGCAGCACTCGACGCGTCATAATACGGCACGACATACAGATCCATCCCGACCTGACTCCTCACCGCCGTCCAATCGGTCCCCTGTCCACAGAAACTAGAGACGAATGGCTTTCCATCATATCTGAACTGAGCAGTCTGGTTCAACCAGGGCTTGAGAAGCGCAGCGACCGGCGCCGGGTCGGTGTACGAGTAGTGGGTGAAGTCGGGGGACATGAACAGTACGAATGGGGAGGAACCGGTGGGGAGGGCGGAATTGAATGTGGATCCGGCGGCATAGGCGTAGGTGAGTTGCTGGCTGTTGGCGGATTGGCCGTCACAATTCAGCGCCTATACCGAGTTTCAAGATGAGTATAGAGGATTTTGGAGGAAGCTAAAGGACGGACGAAACCATCGATGCCTTTTGAGTGGGCTAGGGCGATGTCGGACGCCCAATCGGCCTGGGTGTAGGCGTCGACGAAGCCGACCATGAAGTGACTGCGTCGTGTCAGCGTCTTCTAACCGCGACGATTGCATGGAGAGGGCTCACGCGAAGACATAGCGGTCGTTCGTGGTTTTCTTGACTGCAGGGGTATTCACAGTCTTGGGTCGAGCGAAGGTGGAAGAGATCAGCGGGGAGAAGGCAAGGACAGACAAGAAGCCGATATTGAACATGTCTTGTTATCTGACACGTAAAAGAGCGTGAGCGTGAATGATCGGCGACGTATGATCTTCTTCATCTTATCCAGTAATGGTCAATATCCCCCTCGACGCCGAGTGAGATTGCACACACACCACCCCCGTTGATGGATTGGTTGGAGATCTGAAACCGGTGTAATCAAATGTGCCTGAAGGAAAGGATGGCGTCTCGCCGTTCCCCCGCCAAAACCATAGACCTCGTCTCGCCCACCTAAAGCCGGCTTCTCAGAGATAACCCAGGCGAGATAGAGCTTGTTGTGTCGATGATGCTTATCTCGCCTCGACTCGTCACCCATACCATCGTCTTGATCGTCCTCGTCTCGATTGCGAATACTTTTCTCCTCGTCGCTCTCCTCGTCAAACCGTTCTCGGAGCCGGTATCATGGGGGATGGCATGTTGGATCGCGTGAGCTTCGTCTTTACAGTCAGGACTATTGAGAAGCTGACGAGGCGAAGCGAATTGTTTTGGGGATACATGCAGCGGCATTGGGAGGACGACCTACATGGGGGCGAGGCATTGACGGTTTCTGGGGATGAGATACCCCAGGGGGAGTCTGCGGTCGTCATCTCGGTGAGACTCGCCTCGACCTCGAAAACTCGGAAGCATAACGGGCTGACGAAGGTAGAATCATCTATGCTATTCGGACTATTATTTGGTGCAGAGTCTCGCGGTCCAGGCGGGGATGCTCGGGAGATGTCGGTATTTCGTCAAGAAGGATTTGGTGAAGATCCCGTTCTTCGGTTGGGCTTTTTGGGCGGGTCACCCTTTCACGCTCCATCTAGTGAAGTGCTAATCTGAGATGGACAGGCTATCGGGATGATACTGGTTTCGAGGGACTGGACGAGTGATGCTTCGCTCATTGAGTGAGGTCGATAGGGCCAACTGCTCGTGAGACCCGGCTGATTGGCTGCAGTGAGGCGTTCGCGAGGTTCACTAAAGATGGACATGGGGTCTGGATCGTACTATACCCCGAAGGCACACGGCGGACATCAAGGAAGATTCTCGAGGTGGGTCGTGCTTCCTCTTAGTAGGGCTGTAGCTGAACCGAGCCTAGTCTCAAGCATTCGCACAACAACATGGAAAATACAAGCTCCAGAACCTGCTCTGTCCCCGAACGAAAGGATTCGCCAGCTCGATCCAAGGCATGCATTCCGTTCTGTTGAGACCGGGGCTGACATCAAGCAGGGTTACAGGATTCTCACGTCAAGCACATCTATGACCTCACATTCCTCTACACCTCCCCTCCGCTCGACTCCGCTCGGATACCGAGCCTCGCTGAACAGCTGGGATGTGCGGACATGGCCAAGGCGGGGTATAGGTTTCACGTGCATGTCCAAAGGTGAGTTCTGGTCGTTAGGAGTTTGGCTGATGAAAGATTCGCGATCAAGGAGTTGCCGCGAGATGAAGCTGGGCTGCGAGAATGGTGCGAGGAGACGTGGCAGCGAAAAGATCGGTTGTTAGCGGAGATGATGCCTGATTCGGCGATGACGAAGATCGGATAGATGCTGCTTTAGACTGTCTGCATTTGAGAGGGCGCAATGGTTATAATGCATGGGAAATGACAATGGGCTAGTACCAAGCCAACGAACTATCTCTGTGCACATCGTTAGCAATGCTCATAGCTGATCTCCAGGACAACTCACCATCATACGCATATACGCCAGCTGCCACGAACCCATCAGCGCCGCTCATACCGCACATCTTCGACACATCACGACTCACCAACAACGCCCCCGAACCAGTAGCCACACCGACCAAATACTGCAAGATACTAAACTTCGCCTGTTCAATCTGCGTCCTCAAGCCCGCAATCTCGCTCTCAATCCTCGTATCCACCTCCTTGATCTTCAATTCCTGTTGACCACTCTCATCCCGTATCCTCCCCTTCTCAAGATTAAGATCCAACCTCACCCCAGCTTGTGTACGGGTCACCTCCTCTCGGAGTCGCTGTTTGAGCTTCTCGACGTCTGCCATGAGTCGGTCGTTCTCGGATTTCATTAGGGTTAGGTCGTTCTTCTCATGCAATTGGAGCTCGGATTTGAGTTGTGCAAAGTCCACTTTCTGGGTGTATCGTTGCTAGTGCGTTCTTCAGCACGGAGTATTTTTCGTGTGAAGGTGAGAGCCCACCTTTTCTTGCTCGGCTTTGGAGACGAGAGTCGCTTCCATGCCTTTGACGCTCTCATCTACCACCTCCGCGAGCACCGTCATGACCCCCTCGGCCTGATGACGTGTCATCCCATTCTTCTCCAGGCGCTGAACGAAGAGATGCGTGTCGAAGTGGCTAGTCCAGGAAGGGATGGAGACGTGGATCGAACGGGTGAGACGGGGTCGCGAGAGGGCTGGACTTGAGTGTTAGGTGGTAAGGGAGGTTTCACAGCAGGAGTGACTCACTGAAGGCCAAAGCGGCACCTACCCGACTTGTAGAAGGTTGAGAGAGGATCGAGAAGGCCATGGCTGTCTATGCGGTGCAGGCGAAGGCAACGAATCGGAACAGACAACAGCAATTCCGGCAGATTCAACGCGTGGGCGGCAAGTTCGGATGAATGGGTTAAATGTCGAAAGATGAAGATATTTCGCTGGGTTTCAGGTGTCCGAGAAATCAAAGGTCAATCAGTAACTTTTTAAGGAAAGCTAGGGCAGCTAGCAGCGGCATCATGCAGGTGAGCTCCGGCGCTATCCTTTAGGGCTGTCCCCGACTGATGACGCTCAGTCTGACGAGCTTATTTGGTCTGTCATCAATCACCAGTACGCGCATCTTCTACTCCTCCTAAACAGCCCTCTGACCTCGCGCAGATTCTGCTCGTATAAGGTCAAGTGAATTCTCTCACGCTTTACCAATTTGGCATGAGGTTGACACCCAGCTACTCAGGACCGCGACCCAGAATTTCTGTCGGAACGAGTACAACCTCACCGGTCTCTGCACCCGTCAATCATGTCCCCTCGCCAACTCCCGCTACGCAACCGTTCGCGAGAAAGAGGGTAAGTCTCCTTGTGTCTTCCTGATAGCATATGCTGATGAGATCAGGTGTGCTATATCTGTACATGAAGACTATCGAGCGGGCACATACGCCTGCCAACATGTGGGAGCGGGTCCGGTTATCGAAAAATTACTCGAAGGCGCTTGAACAGGTGAGTATCAAAAGCTGGGCGAAGGTGGTAGAGGAAGGAAGGCTGACGGTGGGCAGATTGACAAGGAGCTGATCCACTGGCCGAACTTTGTCACGCACAAGTGCAAGCAGAGGATCACGAAGATCACGCAATATCTGATCAAGATGAGGCGGTTCAGCTTGACGCAGCAGTGAGTGCTGCCAAAGTATGCTTTTACTGGCTGACAAAGCTGTCCACTTCTTGTCTTCTTCCCTGAATCGTGATGTTCTTTTTGCAATCCGACCACTCCGTCCGGCATTTCCTCCCCTGCCAATTCCCTTCCTCACCTTGTCTTCCACCTTCCACCTTCCACCTTCCACCTGTATCCTCCCAGGCCCAAGCTGGTCGGCATCAAGAAGAAGCTCGACCGCCGTGAACGTACGCGAGAGCGTAAAGCCCTCGCCGCCGCCCACCTCGAGAAATCCATCGAGAAAGAGCTTCTCGAGCGTCTTCGATCCAAAGCATACGGTGATGCCCCGCTGAACGTCAACGAGGATGTCTGGCGGCAGGTATTGGATATGGATAAAGGCAAAGGGAAGGAGTTGGAATTGGAGGATGAGATGCAGGATGATGAGAGTGTTGAGGAGGAGGAGGAGGAGCGGGAATATGTGGAGGACAGCGATGAGAGTGTGGCGGATCTGGAGGATTATTCGGGTAGCGAGGTGAGGCTGTTTTGGAACTCGGGTGGAGGTAAAGCTGAATGGGGCAGTTTGACGAGTATGATTCGTCGGAGGAGAGTGGGCAGGAGTTCCCTTCAGACCTGGAGGTATCGGACGAGGAGGGTGAAGCGGATGGGGACGCGCCGAAGGCACCCAAGGCGAATGGCAAGGCGGCAACTACAGCAGCTGGGACGAAGCGGAAAGCACCCGCTCGAGATCCGAAGAAGGGTGCGAAGAGACGTGAGTGGTTGTTTTGTGCGTTGAAGAGTATACGAACTGACGGTGCGCAGGACCGAAGGTGGATGTGGAGTACGAGATGGAGACGGAGCCGTTGTCGAGGGAGATGCTCAGGAATTGGTGATCCGGCGTCCTCTTATCTCCCTTCACGACTTCATGACAAGTCGACTTGCCTGCATGAGCGTCCATATGCATCTGCTGGACACATCTCGCATCACTCGTCATCTGACTCATCCGAATTGAGTTCCAGCTGAAACACCGCATCCGGATCATATCTCCTCCCCGGCTCTTCCCTGTGTACCAACCTCTCCTCCACCTCCACCGGGACCTGCACCTCTCCTTTCTCTGCGCCACCATCAGTATCTCCCCATGCAAGCCATGGTCAACAGACTGAGAGGCGTACCATGTCCGATATTCCCCACATCCCCAATACCACTCATACTCCCCTCCAATCGGAACAGCAAACCCATCCTCATCCCCATCTCGTTCGGCCACGGCTCCGTCCCGACCCTATCCACGGGTGCCAACAGCGAGGATACAGGGGCGGAACTCGTGCGTGCGAGAGCTTGAGCGTGAGCTAGTAGGGGCTGGACCGGTATCGGATCTACTCATGCATAAGTCTTGATCAAGTGGAAGAGGGGGAACATACTGAGGTTGACCTTCTCGATGGACTTCCGGACTTCTTTTCCGTCCTCGACCATAACCTCTAGCTCTCTCCGTCCAGTCTCGAGGGATCTAACGAGCTCATGGACTTGGTACTCGAGCCCGATGACGGAAAGCTTTTGCCGGTCGAGCTCGCGGTACGCTGCTTGGTGAGCGTGGACGGAGTCGAGGATGTGGGCCAGCTCAAGCGTCGAGGTCTGGAGGGAGGAGTAGAGGCGGCTGATGGGGTTCGAGCTGGTTGCCGGGGATGAGGTGGAGGCTGGGTGAGGGAGCTGGGAAGGAGGAAGAGGAGTAGGCGGCGGGAGAGTAGGGAGAGGGGCGGTGGAGGAGAGGAGGGCAAATAGTTGGAGAAGGAACTGGGATTGGCTGGTCAGGTTTTGGAGGAGGGCGGTTCGGGGTGGGGTCGGAGGTGGGGAGGGATGGGATGGAACGATGTACGTCATGCTGTGACGGTCTACCCAGTCATGCTTTCGGCGAGAATTATGTAGGACATCTAGAGTGGCTACGTATTGAAAAGCAGTTCGAATGGTCGATTTCCCCCGGAAAACGGTTAGGTTTCTGGGTGCTGGTCAACTCTAGTGGCGGAAAGTCACAAGCGAGGTGGCGGATGTGAGCCATCACCCGAGCCAAGCAAAAACAGAGCTTGTCAGCGACTCGAACACACGAGCACCTCCCTCTACACCATCTTCCGACCTCGATCTTCTAGAGACATCTAACTCACTATCACGATACGCAGCCTGTATACTCACATCCCCCAAAATTACGCACGTGCAAAGACGACCACGTGGAAACCCGTGGGACGTCATTTACTTAAAGGAGCCCAGAGGTCCGCCGGGGTGGTCGAGACTTAGTAGTGGACGGGGAATGGGGTGTGCTCTACAAGCTCGTTGAATATACAGTATCTGGCAAGTTGGGTTAGGATATGATCTGCGCATTTCGGGGTTTGCGGGATTGGGATTGGGCTGGGTGGACTAGCTTGAGTGGTGAGACAGAGGAATTCGATCTCGACCGGGTCGTCGCGGTGCTCCTTTTGATGTGTGGTAGGCTTTGACGTAGAAGTGATTCATGAGACGAGATCATGCTAGCTCTACAAGTCCCTGTCCGCCGCTCTCATCCGTCCGGGCCATCCTCAATCACCTCCTCCGGCGGTGCCATGCCCGGCCTAAACCCCAACATCCCCTCATACATCACCGGTCTCCCACCAGCACCATCATACACACCGGCTGCTCCACCCGGTCCCGTAACCGGCATTGGAGGCGGCTCGTTCGCTCTCGCCTCTTTCTCCGCTGCTTCCTGCTCCGCTCCCGCCTCGAGCTCCTCCAATGTCAACGAGCTCTTTCGACCGGGCACTATCTCCACTTCCTCCTTCTCCGGTTCAGGCGAGATATCACCATTCCCGTTGAACTGCGAAGACTCGTCGGCGATGGCCAGCATCTCCCGCAGAGCTCGGTTTTCATCTTCGAGTCGGAGTACCTCCATCTCCCGCTCCAGGGCCCAATCCGCTTGACCCTCCGTCCCGAAATACCCGCCTGATGCACCGGGCAGACAACCGGGAAATGGTGCTGGTCGAGCCGGCGCACGTTGGATGACGGATTTCTTGCCCGACGAGCTGGCATTGGACGGGGACGGCGGGGAACTGGATCCGGGATCGGAAGGGTAATTGGCGTGGCCATTGGGATTAAGTAGGCCGACCAGGTCGAGGTCGACGTTTTCTCCGCCCATCGATCGGAGGGCTGATCGGAGGAGTGTCGAGAGGCGGGTGAGGAGGAGGGACAGGGAGGTATTGTCGTGTAATTGAGCTGAAGAGTGGGCTGTTTGGAGGGTTTGAAGTAGGGAGGTGTAGTAGTTGTGTAAAGAGAGATCGTGTTGCTGCGATGCATGCTGAGCTCACCCATCAGCGAACGAGATCATCAAGTATGGGATAAGACCAACCGAGACGCCCCGGAATTTCCCCATGACCGTCTCGAGTGTCTGCTCGTACTCCTTTAACAGCGCATTCAGCTGTTTGTTCTCGTATTGCAGCTGCTGGTTCTCCAAGACAAGATGAGACGCAAAAGCTTCAAGCTCCGAGTGGAAGTCCTCTGCAGTCTCATCAGCAGGGATCCCACCGCGATGGGAGCCTACCGTCCGAGATGTCGAGGTTGAAACGCCGTAACGGGAAGCCAACGCCAACATGCGCAGCTTGACCTTTCACATTGTCTGAACGAGCCTTCAGCTGGGAGACTAATGTTCGATTGTTTGATAGTTGCTCTGTACGTCATCACAATCAGCGTGGTCGGGACGAACGACAACGGGACGTACCGGATAGCTCGCCGACGAGACCCCATATCCGTGTCAACTCCTCCTCGAGGTCCATCATCGAGCGAGCCATGTTACAGCCTTTGGGGAAGCCCGACTGACCGTGAAGCTGTCCGTGATCACCTGGAATACGTGGAAGGTTGGTAGATTGTCTGAAACTTGAGCTGTATGAGCAGAAGGGTATCTGTAAGCGTCTAAGGGGACGAGACGGAGATATCCCGGAACTCCGGATACGGATCACCCCCCTGTGAAGTCCGCTAATAGGTGATTTCCGGGTGTTCCTCTGACTCCTTCTACATAAAACATTACACGCACCTTCAAGTGACGCTTGACGTAGCGCGAGTCTGTTTCAAAGTGATAAAACGTCCTTTGAACGCCCTCATCGTATCCCCTTATGCCCTGCACCCCTTCCTCCCGATGATCACCCACGATGAACACCGTCTCCGGCCTCCAGTCCGCCCTAAAGCTCTGCGCCTCGGACAAGGTCAAAGACCGCTCACAAGGCCAGGAGCATGTCCGAGAGATCTTCAGTAATCGGGAGAACCTCGCCGCTTTTCAAGAGACGGCGTCGAGGGATGGTGGGGCAGGATGGGTCGCTTTCTTTCAGTGTCTGTTTCAGGTTGTTGTGGTGGAGAAGAAGGCGGCGGTGAAGAAGGGGGATAGTGCGCAAGGTGGGTCAAAGTCATCTCCTACCCAACGGTCTTCAATCCTGGTCATGTACGTGAGACTGGAGCTTGCAGATAGACAGATGAAGGGGCGAGTAACGAGGAACGAAGCGGATGTCACTGACTGCCGTCTTCATGTCCCGCTTTTGCCTCCTTGATGTGTCTTGACTTCTTAGTTTAGGGTTTCGCTTGCTTTCAGTCCGAATCCGACTGTCAACATTGAGCTGACTGTCACTGACTCCCAGCGGACCGAAGACTGGCCGAGGCGATCTCTCTGGTCAGATGGATGGCCGAGCGATCAGTCCACCTTATCTCCCGGAAGCCGTTCATTGCGCTCTTCACGCACATGACACACCTGCTCGTCTTCGCGTCAACGATCTTTCCTCCTGCCGCTTTAGACTATGCGAAAGCGCTTCGAAGTGTTCTCAGCTATCCGCCACACCTGGAGAACCTCGATCAGCAGGGATGGAAGATCCTCATGGGGATTTGCTGGGCGGCAGTACTCGGCGATCCCGTCACCGTCGATGACGAATGGCAAGACGATAATGAGAGCGAGAGCGTGAACCAGGGGAAAGGCTTCAACGATATATCGACCCAAAACCCGCTCAGCAGCCGTACGACGTCGACCGTCTCGCAGTCTACCACCGAGCTCGTCTCCCTCATTCCCATCCTCCTCTCCAGCACCGCTGCGCCTTTAATATCTCCTCTACCTCCCGTCGGTCCAGGCTGGATCTCCGAGACAAGTCTCGGCCACTCTATACTCCTCAAGATCCACCGCTTCTTCCTCTTACATCCTACCGAGACTTCGGCCCATCTACCTATTCTACGATCTATGAATATCGTATTGACTGAGCTCGAGTTGAACTGCCGCGCCGACTTTGTCTCAGCCGGGATCAAGCTGTTCCCGCAGCTTGTCGAACTTTGGGGAACTCGGGATAGAGGGTTGCGCGAGCAAGTGCTCATCGCTCTGAAGACACTGCTGCCATACCTGACACACAAGGTTGCGGCTGAGAAAGACAAGGCCGGAGTAATCAGAGAAGCGATGAACAGCTTGATGGAAGCACTCCCAAGGGAAGCAAGCTCGAGATCGGGCATCCGTCCATTGGATTTCGGCGTATTGAGGCTTAAGGAGTACGTCCGGAACGTCAAGGCTGGAACATCTGATTGCTGGCAGCCATTCGAATCGATCACAATGTCGGTGAGGTCTTTCGCGATCGATAGACGGCGCTAAAGCCTTGTAGGCTGGGTTCGATTTCAGCCATGAGAGCGCCATGACTTGGGCTGTCCTCGAGCTGTATGCTGATGTTTGCTATCAGGCGAGTAAGAATATGATGAGGTTTTCGTCAACGATCTGATCATCGTGTGGCAGCTTTACCAGGGAGCCAGTACCCCGCCGTCAGCTACGCCGAACCGTACGAATACCGCCACCCCTACTCAGGACGGCCCAACAGCCAAACGACGAAAAGTTGGTGACGTCCTTGCAACACTCGTGTTGAGCATCAATGAAGGCCCTCACGAAGGACGAGTCATAGGACTGCAAGTTTTAAATGCTGTCATCCATCGATACTGGGCCGAGTTGCACTCCGAGGCGCAGATCGCTATCCGACAAGCCGTTGTGGATCTATTGAACGAGGATCATGTGGCGATCCAAAGCTGGGCCTTCCTGGACCTTGCTGCGATTGCCGTTACGCCTCAAGAGTCTTCCGAAGACCTGATCATCTCCAAGGGTTCGCCAGCGTCTCCATCCCAGCAGAATGCGAGGCGGAAGACCGAAGAAAGCGATTGGTCCAAGGTCTGGGCCCACGGAGTTCGCAAGGCCTCGATCACACCCCTTTCACGCGCGGCTTGCCATACAGCACACGTCCTCCTGCAGTCCGGTAGGATACCAACAGCCTCTTGCGTTCAGGATGTCAGCACTCTCCTCCAGAATGTGGACATCCAAGGCCCGCCATACCCCTTCGATTCAGTTTGCGCGTTTCTCAAATCTGCTCTCCGCTTGACGCGTAGCGATCTACGACTATACGCGATGGACCTCGAGGATAAGCTGTTGTCGTGGCTTGCGAAGTGGGATGCTCTGGAAGGCTCACGAGGCAAAGGTCGCATGGATCCTCAAACTCCGGCGGATCTTCTCCTGCTCCTCAGTGAGAGCTGTCGGCTCCCCTCAATTTCCATGCATAGAAGCCCCGTCCTTGACTCCCTTCCCGATTGCGCGATAGTGGACCATGTACTGAGACAGGCGGAGACCCGATCGATCCGGGATTTCATCCTTTACGGCCGAATCCCTGACACTCGGCGCCCAGAAGACGAGAATATGCCATTGGCAAGCATGCCAAAGGCTGGCTCGAACAGAGATCTATACTTGCTGGAAGGTCCGCCACAACTCGCTACCCAGCTCCTATCTCGGAATTTACGGGATTTTTGTGTCGACTGGGGTGCCTCCGAACAACCCGCCGCTTCCCTGCCGGAGCGTGTCCGACGCAGCATCGATCTCGTCGTCCTAGTACTCGCTTTCCAAGCTTGTCTGGAACTAGGCGGTATTCGACCCGATGACGACTGCAATCGAATGGCTCTAGACCTTCTAAAACGCATTCAACCCTGTCTTGCTGCCACGCCATACACCGTCTCCGGGCAAAACCTGATCTGGCAAGGCTTTGAGCCTCTCTGCTACACTCGTCATCGAGATTCCGAGATCTGGCCGATCTTGCTTCGACCTGATATACAGTCTGGGGTTCGGCAGGACATCCTACCGCCCAACCGATACGAGACTGCACCTGCCCGATACAGTGTCGACGCCGACCGCAAATCAGGGGACCATCTACAGTCCGTCATTTGGAGTGTCTCAGCCGTACGTCTTCGACATCTCGTCCTTCGTAATCTGACAAATCATGCACCCTAGACAGCTGCAGCCTTCAAAGAGGTCTTTGACATCTGCCGGACACTCCTCGAACACGGTAACCCGGCGATACCTCTCTTTGGCTCCCAAGCGACCGCCCCAAATATCCTCAATGATGACGATTTCGGTGAAATTCGAACAGCAGAAAGCGAAGTGATGCCGCAATCAAAAGAGGTTCTGGAGTGCCGACGGGCGACTACATCCCTTCTGGGCGGTCTCGCTCGGCTTCGACTTACAGGGGCGACCCTTTCCTCGCCTGTTCGCCAGCCGTTCAAAGATACTCAACTGATCAACGCGTTTCTATCGGCAGAAGGAGCTAGGTTTATACAGCTGGGGACAGTCGTCTGCTCGGCCATCAAAGACGGAACTCTCTATCTCAACGCTGAAGCTGTCGAGCTCATCTTGGCGTCCTTCGAGGAGATGCTGTCTTCCTACGCATACTCGCGTGACGAGGGGTTGCTCCGCCTTGCCCTATCCTTCATGACCTGCTCGATGCCATATTGGCTCGTTCCGGAGCTGTCTACCTCAGATCTTACCGACAGGGTTGTCTATCTCGCTAAACTCCTCGCCACGAAGGCTCTTCGTGATCAAGTGCCCTCGTGGCGCGTACGACTCGCCATACTGCTCTTCGCCGACGAATACCTCGACTATGATCCCTCCTTCTCCGCTTGGTCAAGTTTGCAAATGGACGACGCGACTGACGACGATGCATGGGGTCCGTTGGCAGTGACATCCGGCAGCCTTCTGGACCGCGATGGGCGCGTCCGCTTCCGCGCTGCAACCTCGACCGCCGGTCTATTCTACCTCCAAAGCATTCCGCCAGGGCAACACTATCCCTTCTACGAAGCTACGATGAATCGTCTCCCGCGTCAGCCTAAGCACTGGGACTCGTTCATCACGGATATTGTATGGAAGCTCAACTGCTGCGTGACGAGCGCTCAGCTTCGCGCGGCAACCATATATCATCTTTACGAAGTCCCTCTGTCGAGCTCGGACTTCAATCACCACTTGCAAATTGGTCTTGCGGCGGTGGCTCAACGTCTCGGTCTAGACGGGATATCCACCCTGTATCTGCCTTACGCGGCTCTTGTTGTTCGCAGTCAGCTTGGGGTGAATCAATCTCCCATGCGGGTCCCTTATCGAGTGTACGGCAGCTCTTCTCACAAGGCCTTCGCCGCAAGCCTCCTTGGCGGAGTTTCGCCGTCTATCCTCGCAGCGATCAACGGGGAAGCTCCCTGCAAGGACGGTAACAGAGGGGTCACCGGCGCTCGCGAGCTCTTCGCATCCCTATGCGAAGCTGCAAGTCTGCCACTGCAAGAGGTCGTCAAACGACACCTGCCTGCGACTTTGGCGCTTGTTTCTGCCAACCTGGTCGAAGACGCAACCTTCTCGCCCGACAAAGACTTATCGTCACCTTTGATCGATGCCCTCACAGCACTCCCAGGGATCACCGCCGAGGCTGATGTTGACCGCCTTGTACCTGGATCCATAGACCTCGCCGCCGCATATCTGTTTGGTCTCGTTGATCTCGAGGCCTCAGCATTGGAGATCGGCAAGCTCCTAGATACGAGAATCAAGAATGGAGAACCTGGTTCACTGTTCGTCGATCTCATGAGAAGTGACGTCTCATCTGCCGAATCTCCTCCCGCTCTTCATCCAAGCTTTCCAACTGGGACCATCATCAACGCATACGGTGCCCTGAGCACGATCGGGATTTCCATGTCCACTTCGAAGATGGTCTTCAACGCTCTAGCGAATCTATTCCATCGATTGAACGAGACATTTCTCGTCAGCGAACAGCGCCGGTATCTGCGCTCAATAGCCTTGGTAACGGCTACACACCAAGCAGAGTATCGTCAACCCGCCGTCCTCGAAATGTCTCTCCGGGAAGCCATCATGCTCCTGGACAGGCGGGACATCTGCGCTTTAGTGCTATCATTCGTCAAATGGGGTCTTCAGCAGATCCCAAAGCTGTCTCCTGCCACCGGCGATCTCGCCGATATCTTTATTCGCCTCGGTGCGGCATGGAACCGACTCAAGGGGCTCGACAATCCCGCTGCGGACGTTGCTGACGACATGGAGTCCTGGATCAGTCGTTCTGCCCTGTCTTGGCAGAACGACGAGGCGATGGTCCGAATCATTCCGGTTGTCCTCACATTGTGGCCATCACAGCTTGCTCAATACTTCAAGAGTTGCCCGGAACCCACTTTCGGCGATTTGTGCGATCTCGCTGCCTCCTCGAGGGTAGATGACGTATCGATCTTGATGAAGAGATTGGTCGGCAAATTGACGGAAGGGAACCTTCAAGCCAACGTGGTGGAGCTCCAGCAACGGGCCTTCTGGCACCTCAAGAAGGCGATCAATCCAGCCTCTTTCGACGAAGAGGGTCTGGTTGCTTTCCTGGACGTGCTCTACATCGCCAATGGCCAGGTCCACGCACCCAGCCTTGAAGCCATCAAGGGTCTCGTCAGCAATGTTCCTTACGACAGTCTCGTCACCGCACTCAAGAAGGAACCAGCAGTATTTCTACACGCTGTCGTCGTCAATTTGACAATACGCCTGACAGCGGCGGAGAGTTACGAGACAAGGGGTACCGCTCTCCTCGTTCTACAGCGCATTCTCCCCTTCGTTGGCGACATGCATGGCCGGAAGATCCTCTCCCCGGAAGCAGTCGACCTGATGTCACACCTCGTCCCCATCGACGTCCCATGGCACTCGCCGCGAAACCAGCAAGTCAACGCTTTGTCGGAGGATCAAAGTCTTGTGAAACTTTCCAGGGTCCTTTCCGCCTGGTCGACCTCACTCGCTGCACATCTGTGCGAATTGATCGCTGCCGAAGACCCATTCTATTACGCGATTACCCCTCTGCTTTCTGACGCCGCTTCCGCTTCAGATCTGCTTCCTTTCTTGGTGCAAGCATGCCTGTCCTGCGGCAGCGAGAAGTCGATCAAGGAGCGAGTCCGCCTATTATCCGATCACCTTTCATCGGTCCTTCAGTATCCATCAGCCGGCATTGAGACTGTCCGAGCCATCCTCAAGATCATCCTCCATCTCCGGCATTTCCATCCGCCATATCGACCTGATCTGCTGGGCTACAACGCTTGGCTGAAGATCGATTTCCTCCTTCTTAGCGAGGCGGCCATCAAATGCGGGGCTTTCGCCACGGCATTGCTATTCTTAGAGTCTGCGGTACCTAGCGATAACCTCGATCTCTACAACTCTCGAGTCCAGAAAGTATGTGAATCTGTATCTCCTCGACCTCACTGATTGCGATTTCAGACTATGTATGCGATCTACAGCAACGTGGAGGACCCAGACGGCTTCTATGGAGTGAAGACTCACGATGTCGAAAGCGCGTTACACCGCCGCCTAGAGCATGAAGGTGATTACTGGAGGTCGATTGGCGTCCATGGCGCCATTGTCGAATCGACCCTTTCGAGTATCTCTGCTGCGCCTTCGATGACCTCTGCGGCCCGCGACTTCCACAAGCTGGGATTCAACCACATAGCAAATGCTGTTCTCAGGAACGCCGGGTCCGGCACATCCGCCGATCCGTTCGTGCTCGATCTCGCTTGGCGGACCGCCGACTGGGATTTGCCACTGAATGCAGATGCTGCGTCGACATCGCAAGGCCTGTTGTACTCAGCACTACGGACTGTCCATCGTGAGCGAGACCAGGATGCGGCCAGACTCGTCGCGCTCAACGCCGTCCGAGCCGAAGTCGGCCGCTTGCAGGGTCTGGGTATGGAGCGCATGGCGGAGATCAAGCAGACTACTGCGAATCTGCTCTGTTTGCGTGAGATCGTGCATTGGCTGTCACCTGAGGTGCAGATTGCTGTCAATGAGGGGGACTTTGCGGGCGATACTTTGCGCTCTTTCGCTGAACTCCGCCCGTCTCTCGAGTAAGTAAATCCTCATCATGCGACGCATTGCTGATGTTTGCCAGGTTTCGTCATGCAGAACGGCTATCGGCCACTCGACAATCACTCCTACGCGCCACCAGGGCTCGTGTAAGCCAGGATCTGCTTGGTGACCTCTCGAATCCGCTAATGGACGGGCTCGCCGCAATGGAGAAAGCGTGCTACCTTCGCTTGGGAGCTGCGGCTCGGCTAGACGGCGAGACACAAGCAGCCATGAACGCCATCACCGCTGTTCGCGGGCTTGAGCGGAACGGATCGAGAAGCGACACCGCGAATGACGAGTATAGCCATGTATTGTGGTCTCAGCGAGAGCATTCGCTCGCCATCCAACATGTCGAGGAAATGGTGGGGACGCTGCTGCGAAGTGGCAGTAAGGATCGTGGACGTCAGGCGGTTCTTCTCGCTCGCATCGTGCGTTGACATGCCCAATGCTGTTGCTGACTGCATCTAGGCCAATTGGACTTCCGAAGCGAAGCTTAGGTCAGCGCAAGAGATACAGACGAGCTTTCACGAAGCGTACACCATTTCAACAACCCACAAGATCTCGGCGACTGAGCAGGCTCGACTGTGTCATGACTACGCCACATTTGCCGATCATCGTCAAGCTGCGTTATCACGATCTCCCGAACTCGAACGGCTGTACACCTATGTCAGTCGGAAACAAGCGGAGCTCGAACAGTTCCCTGCCCCGCCACGTCCTGCTTCGAAAAGAAAGCGCGATAGCGCAAAGCAGGATGAGCAGACAGCGACGCAAAGAGAGCTCGAAGAGGATCAAAAAGCTATCGCTGAGCTGCTAAACGAGCAGACCATGTTTGTCAAGACGGCTCTGCGAATGTACGCCGCTGCCTTCATGCTTTCGGATGAGCACGACGATTCGACCACCCGGCTCTGCTCCCTATGGCTCCAGCATGACATCAATGAAGACATCAACAAGGGCGTTGTCGGCGCTCTAGATCGGGTCCCACCCCACAAATTTATCTTCCTAGGACCCCAACTTGCGGCTCGGCTCGATCGTCCCAAGAAGCCCACAGCTTTCAACACCGCTCTTAACGGCCTGATGCTTCGCATGAGTCGTCAACATCCATACCATATCCTCTTCCAGATCATCACTCTTGCCAGCGGTATGACTCTACCTAGCACTTCACGGCGATTGTCCGATTCCGGCGCAGAAGGACGGGGACCAGCTGCAGCTGGGATCCTAGCGACTCTAGCAGCGGACAATGGCAACCCTCTCGCTCGCACAGCCACCAAGCAAATGAAACTATTTGCTGAGGCTGCGACAACGTGGAGTCTGCACAAAGAGCCCAATCGAGAGGAAGCCGGTTGGTCTGATCGGAACGTGAATTTGCCCTCCGGATGCCCTGTAGCGTCCCTGCAGGGTATGAGTATTCCGGTAGCGACAGCTCCACCACCAGTTGATATCGTAACGAAGTACGCCGGTATACCGACCCTAGTCAGATACAAATCGCGGTACAGCGTGCTCGGCGGACTGCATCGACCAAAGAAGATGTACGCGGTCGACTCGCTGCAGAAAGTTCATTCGCAATTGGTGAGCCTAACCATCGCTTTCAAGACTGACATCTGGTAGTTCAAAGGCGATGATGAAGTCCGGCAGGACGCTGTCATGGAGCAAGTTTTCGAGATGTCCAATGCATTCCTCTCACGCGACCGCAAGACCAAAGTCCGGGATCTCCGCTTCCGCACATATGTCGTGATTCCCCTCACGCAGAAGACGGGTGTCCTGGAGTTCGTTGGAGATAGTCAAGGCATAGGCGAATGGCTCAAACCGGCGCATGCAAGGTCAGCGAAGTGTTTGCAGACGAGCTGACTTCTCAGATATGGTCAATCAAACGGCGACATCCGGTCCGACAAGTTCCGCAATACACTCAAGCCCATCCAGGAAAAGGACGAGAACTCGCGCGACCTGGTCCTGAAATACACCCAGATGATCCAGCAGTTCCATCCGGTCATGCGGCATTTCTTCACCGAGAAGCACAAGGATCCGATGGCGTGGTTTGCCATGAGACTGAACTATACTCGGAGTGTGGCCGTGGCTTCTATGGTGGGATGGGTGTTGGGAATCGGGGATCGCCATTGCTCCAACATCCTCATTGACACGATCACGGGTGAGCTCGTGCATATCGATTTCGGCATCGTCTTCGAGGAGGTACGCATACAGACTTGCCCTCCTCTCAAAGGCTGACCGTTTGGTTCAGGGAAGAAGACTGCGTATACCTGAAAAGGTCCCTTTCCGTCTGACCAGCGATATCGTCGATGGTTTGGGCATCACTGGCGTCGATGGCACCTTTCGGCGCTGTTCCGAGCACACTCTTCGAGTTTTGCGTGAATCTTCAGAGCTTATCATGACGGTCCTCGAGGTGTTCAAGCACGATCCACTCTACGCTTGGTATACATCACTTCGCCTTCTTCCTAGATCGAGCTCACTAGTTTCCCAGGACTGGTGATCCAGACAAGCTTCAGCGTGCTCAAGGTGGCGGAAGAGTCGACCTCGCTCAATCTGCGACGGTACAAGAGAAAGCCGATCGGGTGCTCTCGAGGATCCGCCAGAAGCTAAGGGATGATCTGAGCGTAGAGTACCGAGTGAACCAGCTTATTCAGGAGGCGAGGGACGTGGAGAGCCTTGCTAAGATTTTTGTTGGTCAGTAGATCGCAAGACCCACTAGTCTCAGCTGACGATTCGGGCAGGCTGGCAATCGTGGTTCTGATAGATACCGTGAGTTGTACCGTGCGATTGAGATGCTTCAGCACAGCTGATATCTGAGATAGCCATCATTGATTCCCCTCACAAAATTACCATGTCTGTATCTAAAGGTCCTTCCTGATCACCTATTGCCCCTTCCACATCAAAGCTTCATCGAACGGTTCATCTGCGCATCCTGCAGGTTTTCCAGATGTATTTACTACTACATGCTGCCGGTCTGCTTGTCACTCAATCCTTCGGAGAGATCGCATCCATCAGAAAGAACGGACATAGAATCATGAACTTGCTGCGTGATTGAACGGAGAGAGGCAAATGACCTAAGTCGAGTACCGCCGATATTACGTAACTCTCGAATTTCTATAACTTGAGGAAATTGGAAATTCCAAACCCCCCTCTTTGTACATCAAATCCAAACTCATCGAACCGAGGACGTGTACGAGGCATCATGTCCCGCACCAGAGCTCGCGCTCGGAAAGTCGCTGCAGCTGGTTCCAAATCCTCAAAAGCTGTCCCAAAAGCTGCCGGACCTTCCTCTGCCCCTTCTATTGACGATCTCGTTGGTGTGTCTGTAATTCCAGTCGTCCATCATCTAATCCATACGTCATGGGACGTAGAGGATGAACGATGAATGCTGATCTCTGATAGACAAGGCTCACACCCTCCTCGCCCAATCCGATTTCCCGCTCGCCATCAAATTCCTCACCCGTGCACTCTCGCTCGACCCCCGTCACCTCGAGGCGCGAGAGCTGCTAGGTGTGGCTGAGCTCGAGGGTGGAGATCCGGATGCCGGGCGAGCTGTACGTACTCCCTTTGTCATTCAAGCTGGAGCAAGCTGATGCTTGCCCACACAGAATCTGCTCCAGCTCTTCCCGCCCCACAAATTCGACCCACCAAGCGAGCCATCTCCATACCTCTACCTCGCACAAACCGCTGAAGATCCGAATGAAGCTCTGGGGTACTATTCAACCGCTACGGCTATGCTCGAGAAATCTATCGTAGCGCGGAAGAGCAAGGGCAAGGGACGGAAAATGGCTCCCGAGGAGGATGAGGAGGAGAGGAAGATGGCGGTGACGGCGTTGGTGGCTATGATCGAGATCTGGATGTCTGATCTTTGGTGCGTGCCTCTTATGTCCACAAACCTCCCAGATATTGCATTGACGGATATGATCAGCTTTGAGGAAGCAGCACCGAGCAATTGTGATGCCCTAATAGCCCGTGCATTAACGATATTGCCAGACGATCCGGAAGTCAAATTGTCGCTTGCTTCGATCAGGATGAGTCAGTCGAGGTTGGATGAAGCGAAGGCTGTCGTGGTTGGACTGTATGAGGAGATTCAGGGGAAGGAGCCTTGTGCGTTTCGCCCATCTCTCCCCTGAAGCTCAGACTGACGGGTAGTCATGCTTCTGTGGTATCTTGTAACGTCCTACCCTTGTCTGAGTAGTTGATGATACCCTACCCGCCCTTCCCGCTCGACTCGACCTCACTCGCCTCCTCCTGGAATTCTCACTCCACCTCCCCGCTCTCGACGTCCTCTCCACCATCCGAGAAGAAGACTCCCTCCAAGTCGAGGGAGCATACCTCGAGGGCTGGGCTCTGTGTCTACGGGCTGAAGCACTGGAGACAAATCCATCCCAGTCCCGAGATGCGAACGAGGAAGAGGCGGAGATGATACCGCAGGAATGCTACGAGGAAGCAATGAGAGCGCTACTTGAATGTGCGAGGTTGTTTGCGGAGCAAGATTATCCGGATGAAGGGATTGGGGCGCATGTCAAGGAGCTGTTGGAGGGGTTGGAGCGGAAGGGGGTGAAGCCTGCGGAGGGTGAAGAAGGGGAGGGGGAGGATGGGGAAGAGAACGGCATGGGAAACGCGGCTGGGGACGGCGAGGAGTGGGAGGATCTGGATGCTGGGGATGTGGATGTGGATGGGGATGGGGCTGTGGATGTGGATGGGGATGGGGATGTGGATGTGGATGGGGATGGGGATGTGGATGGGGATGGGGATGGGGATGGAGATGTAGGGATGGTGTAATGATGTGAGGACCTGTCGATGCACGACCAAGCTACACTGCCCTTTGATACACCCCATTCATGTCCCGCCATGCCCAGGTAACGTCGAACCCCACTGATCACCCTCCTTCTCCCCACCTCCTCGTCTCCTCACATCGCCCCCTCCTCTCCGCTCTCCACCAATCACCTCCTCAGGCCCCTTCACGTCGCACGCGGAGCTAGCGATCTCCCGTCTCCGCCGAGCGAGTCCGGAAGCCCACCAGTCCTCCATCTCTGAACTGACTGATATTCGGGAGACTGAGGGGTCGCCTAGCATCTCGAGGCTTCGGGAGACTATCCGTAACTATCCCTGAGTCAGCTTGGCTCGCCAACGAAAGAAAAGAGGGGCGGGGATGAAAATGAGGTCAAGGAAAACGGACGGGAGGAGGAGGAGGAGGAGGAGGAGGAGGAGGAGGAGAAGACCCACTCGGTGCTCGATAGCTGAATAATCTCGTTGTCGAAGAGGCGGGTTATGGAAGTTGTATCGTAGGTGAAGGAGGAAGGCGGCTCGTGCGACCTGGATGTGCATCAGCGCATAGAAGATAATGTGAAGATGTATGAGATAGGGAACGGAAACGGGCTGTGGGTTTGGAATGGATGGTTCGGAGACCGCTAGTGCCTTCAGCTCGGATGGAAGATGAGGAGGGTGGGGACGTACTGTCGGTAAAGGTTGATTACGTCTTGCTGGAGACCGGAGCGGGCCATGTTGACGATCCCGACTCAATGACACAGCCTCGCTTTTGATGTTGTAACTTTTTAGCTGAGGGTAGACCTCAATCAGGAACGATGCCCCACGTGGAGACTACTTTATTCGCGTGCCCGCCAAACGATGTCTCTTTCGCCCACGCGGCCCTGAACGATTTCCTTTTACGTCTGTCAGCTCTACCAATCTCTCAAAGACTCCTCCCTCACACTCGTCTGGTTCGACGACCAGAGTTATCAGCCGAGATGGATACCCTCGTCGCACATTTCCAACCCACTTCCCGACGACCCGATCACGACGATGAGCTAGTCGACCCCACAGGATGGGGCAGTATGGGCGGATTCGGGAACCTATCTCGAGGAGGTGGAGTGAAGGGGATGACCATTCCCAGAGTACCTGATGTACGCTCCCTTCCCCATGTCTCAATTCGTTTGCTTTGCAGATCTGATCTTTGATTGTGATCCAGCCCGCCGCGTTCCTCTCCCTCCACACCGATTCCATGTCCTCCAACCCAGAAGCGAAGATCAAGCTCGCCCACGGGACGACCACACTCGCATTCCGCTTCAAGCGCGGGATCATCGTCGCGGTCGATTCGAGGGCGACGGCGGGGAGCTATGTCGGTCAGTCCTCTCGGCTCATCGCTCGCTCCGTCATTCGATGCTGATATTGTTGGGCAGCATCGGGGACGGTGAAGAAGGTGATCGAGATCAACCCGTACCTCCTCGGGACGATGGCGGGTGGTGCAGCGGACTGTCAGTACTGGTGGGTCTACTCCTTGCATGAATGGAGTATTTGCTGAGATGAGCAGGGAGACATACCTCGGGATGCAATGCCGATTACACGAACTGCGGAACAAGGAACGTATTTCCGTCGCGGCGGCGAGCAAGATACTCTCGAATATCGTGTATCAGTACAAGGGGCAGGGGTTGAGCATGGTTCGCCCTCCTTTCAATGCTCTCCAATATCGGCTGACGGGAATAGGGAACGATGATTTGCGGATGGGATAAAACGGTGCTTCATTTCAGCTTGTGTGGGTGGGTCAGAGCTGATAGACAAATAGGGACCCGCATTGTTCTACGTCGATTCGGAGGGACAGCGGTTGAAAGGAGATCTCTTCTCCGTCGGATCGGGTTCGACTTTCGCATATGGTGTCTTGGATCAGGTGGGTACCGACTCCGATGCCTCTGAGCCCGCAAAATCGCGCCATCCCTCTCCATTGCGCAGTCACTCACGTGCGTATCATGCAGGGCTACAACTACGACCTCACCGACGACGAAGCCCAAGAACTCGGTCGACGGAGTATCATCGCTGCAGGCCACCGGGATGCGTTCTCCGGGAACACATGTAATCTGTACCACGTTCGACAGAACGGATGGGAGTTCATCGGTGAGACTTTTCTTGGCACTGGGATAGATCATCGAGCTGATCGACTATAGGCAATTACGATGTCAACGAGCTGTGGTACGAGTATGAGGGGAAGAAGAAGAATGATCGGGCGGCCAAGGCGGGAGGTGGGGATGCTATGGAGGTCATGACTGTTGAAGCGTGAAGTATGCATAGCATCGATTCTCCTCTTCTGTAGCAAAGAGGGTGAGAAACACTGAGCCGTGCGCTCTTGGCGACCTGATGTGCTACGGGTCGCCATCATTCCCCTTGATCAAGATTCCTCTTGACCGCATATCCTGATCAGTCATTCTGCACTTCGCACCCTTGCCCCGCCCCTAATCCGCATAAAGCCCCCCTCCATCCCCCTTCGCCCTATCAACCTGCTCATTCCGTTCCCCTCCCTGCGCCCCAGGCAATCCTTGACCCATCCTCCACCCATCAATCTCACCCCGCATCGCCTCCAGCCTCGCCATCAATGCCTTCCCCACTGACCCGATGCCGGAACCCGCCTCGTCTTGGATGGCTTGTAGGGCGGTGGTGAAAGCTGAGGAGAGGTCGCGGAAGGTTTGATTGAACATTTCGGGCTGTCCGGGTGACAACGTTCAGTTCCGCCGAAGGCATTCCAACAAGGCAAAGGAGGTGATAAAGGTGCGATGAGCTAGGGAAGGAAGGAGGGAGGGGGACTGACATTCCCAAATACCCCTCGAACATCATTACCATGGTCTGGAGCGCCGGAACCTGGGACTGTGCCGGTATTGGCGGCTTGGTTGGTGGTCTGAGGGAATACCTGGGGTTCCCTGTCAGCAGGCTTGGGACCGCTCCGGAATGGGTAGCTCACCCCTCCTGGGTTCTCACTAGGAGCGTCGTAACTCGTCATCCCCTTGGGGGCGGAGGAAGCGAGCAAACTAACGGTGTGGGATCCGGTCCCTTGGGCTCATCATAGTGCAGTGCCGCATCGCCTGTCTTGTTGTAGTCTGCGATCAGTATCAGCTCATTGATATGGTCTCTCAAACCAAACATGACGAGCGCATCGAATCTTGAGCTCACCTTCTGCGGCGGAACCGGAAAGCGACATGGTGAAGATTGTCCAGCGCTATTTGGCTTTGCTGTTTGTATCGATTGGCGATATTTGGTGGAGGAGAAAAAGTTGGATCAAAGGAAGTCGCGAAGGAATGGTCCTAGAAAATCTCGATGTGACGTCATGCCACACGTGCGCACCTATCTTTGGCTCATCTGACAGACCTCGGACGAAGCAGTAGCTCAGTTGATTCTCTTGGCTGACTCAGGAGCCCATGATCCCGCTCACGGCAGGGCAGGCGTGAGATGAACACTGCTTCTGGAATGCAAGCGTACTGTCATCAGGTGAACGAGGCGAAAATTACCCATGACAAGATCATCCATCCACATTCGCCGCTATCCGCCGGGACCGCAACACGCTGACCTCCTGAGGCCCATTCTCCGAGGCATCGCTCGCAGCAGTCATCGCTGCCTCACCCTGATCGAGCTCCCCCTCCTCCTTGTTCTCCTTCTCTGTCTCTTCACCCTCTAGGATTTCGTCTTCTTGCAGCACCTTCTTCGCCTCCGCGGATGTCTTCTTTCCTTTACGCCGTCTCCACCATCCCAGCATCTCCTTCAGCAGGCCCACGATCATCGGGACAGCGATAGGCGCGAACAACGGTGTATACACCGCAAATTTATGCTCGTCCGGCTGATCTCATTAGTACTGCTTTCTGACAATAGACGGGCCTATTCACGAAGTAGAGTAGACCCATCATCGAAGGATCAAAGAATGCCTGATTGGCCAGTCCCACCGCATCTCGAGATAAGATGAAGGCCTCCAGTGCTGTGGTCATTTTATCCATCTGTTCGTCCCCTTAGTTTTCGCTACTCAAGTTTGAGAGACATAGAGAGACACACCTGCTCAAGCCGCTCAACCGCACCAAGAACCTTCCCTCGTACCCCCTCGCCCACTTTCATCTCCTTGATCTTGCTCACGAGTCTAACGATTCCTGCCAAAGTCTTCCGAGCCTCATCGCTATTCTCCTTCGTCCTCATCCTCAATATCTGATTCACCTGCCAGTAACTGATTGGTTGGACGAGGTCGGAAGGCCGCTGCAGCGGGCTTAGAGATGGAGAGGTCGAGATACTCGGTGGAAGAGGAGGGAGCGCGAGGAGGGAGTAGAGGTGCTGGGTGAAGAGGTGGAAGCTGGATTCAAGGGTTTCGAGCGGGAGGTGGTATGAGATTGACGAGGAGGTTCGGGTGGATGGAGGGTTCAGGATGGTCACGGCTCCGAACTGGGGTAGGAGGAATGACTGAGCGGAGTCTGAGGGTCGTGAATTGAAGCCTGCAATGGGGAGAACGGCCTGCCTGGAACAGCGAGTCGCATAGGGGCATGCTTTGGTGACGGGACAAAGAGGAGGAATCGCAAGACAGGGTCGTTCGTGCTGCCGGAGTCTATCTACATTCAGCCTAGTGCATGAGTGTTGAGGTCGACGTACCTAGGCTCCACCTTTCGGAATTTACAAACACCTTCATCTCCTCCTCATCGATCAACCAAGCCTCTTCCTTCTCCTCATCCATCACAGCTGCTGCAATATCTTCGGCGTCCTCATCTCCCGCTTTTGCAGCTTCTATCGCGAGTGCCAGACTGCCTTTCATCTGATCGTGCGGCACTTGGCCATAGGTAGGCTCGAAGGACAGAGGGGCGTGGTAGAGGAGTTGAGACTCGATGGAGAAATTATGTATCGCCTTGAGCGGTTCGAGATGTGGCAAGAAGTGGTCTAATTCCAATCAGCTTGTCATACGGTTTAAAGGGGAGACACAGACCTCGGATAGCTCCTTCGATATCCCAGCTCCGGACGTAGTCTCCCTCACTCGCATCCTGATTGAGCAGGACGAAGCTCAGCGTGACATTCGGCGAGTACTTCAGCGCTCGCAATGGGATCTCAGCCCAGTGATAGGGGAAGAGAGCGGTGATAGCACTGATCAACGCAATCTTGTAGTGCTCTACCATCGATCATCATCAGTGTACTCGCATGCCAATTACATGCGGACAGACGCTTGAGGAACCGATCGCCGACTTGGCTCGGGTGGACGGGGACGACCAGCGTCCCTGCAGGTATCCCACTGGTCATCAGCCCCAACTCGGGAGCTTGGACATAGGGCTGTAGAGGGAAGCTCGTATCGGCGTGCTCCCATACTCTCAGATGCACCCGAAGCGGCACCGGTCGTCCTGCTCACATCAGCCTCAGAAATCGAACAGGCGATAACGTACGAGGAGCATCCCGTACGACGAGATCCCACAATCTCTTTCCCCTCGTCGTGGCCGGCTGCTGACCGAGTATACCATCGACGCCTTTTATCACCTCAGTCGCGAGGGCGCCGAGGATTACTTCGGATTCGAAGCGGGCTTTGCCTTCACGTGGTGTCGGGAAGGCCGAGGGGTCGGCTGTGAATAGGATAGGTGTACGGACTTCCGGCGGCTACATCAATCAGCTCGAGCCTGTCGTTCCCGATGAGACGCCCACTGAAGAGGCTTCGAGGGCAGCTATACGAGCTGTAGGTAGTGGAAGTCTCTCGATAGACGTGGTGTACCACCAGAAAGGAACAGCTAAGAGGATGAGCAAAGGAAAGGAGAGGGTGACGAGGAGTCGGATGAAGGATCTCGGGTTGAGTGTAGAAGCAAATTCCGAAGGGAGAGGACGTCTTTTTGTTGGATGACCTCCAGCAGTGACCGCTGCCATCGTCGGCCTGGAGGGAAGGAATGCAATTCACGAAAGAGACGCGAAGTTGGACCACTCCATGCGGGGTCTCCGCGTTTCACGATTTCGGGTTTCGAGCTCTCATTCGGGGTGAGACATTTGATTGACCAAATCAGAGAAAGGCTTCAAGGAGAATTTATACAAAATGAGGTTGGGTGCGCAGGAACAAAGGTACGAGAATGATTTCTTTCTCCAGAGGCAAACCATGCATGCTACCACAATGCATGTTGGGTATGTTGGTTCATGACAGCAATTACAATTTTGAAATAGGCCCTTTGAAAGACATGGTCATTGGCAAGAGTGGAAGTTTCTGGTGTTGCTCACTAGGCCATCTTTATACCAGCCTATTTCAATTACCTGCTGATAGGCTCGTGGTGGCTGTCACGATCGTGAATTGAAGCTCGGATAATATCGACGAACATCACCGACAATAAGCAACCAGTGCTTATCTCCGGCATTGTACTCTGAAACGGGGTGCAACCTTGTTCATTGTACTACGAAACGA
>JAABUP010002348.1_pt1 | contig 36801 bp, 43 predicted proteins | sample 5559201 | NCBI WGS metagenome assembly JAABUP01 (sample SAMN10711887, study PRJNA513373) | rock metagenome | isolation source: Antarctica rocks | place: Antarctica
CTCACTCACTCACTCACTCACTCACTCACTCACTCACTCACTCACTCACTCACTCACTCACTCACTCACTCACTCACTCACTCACTCACTCACTCACTCACTCACTCACTCGCTCGCTCGCTCGCTCACTCGCTAGCACATTAGACATGATTGACACAAGTGATCAGCCTTGTGGGCTGGCAGAAACTTATGAAATATCTTCTTCTGTAGATTGTATCCTGAAGCCATCATGCAAAGTGATCACCTTGCTTGCTTCAGTCATGCGGACCTACTGTTTCTTGCATGGTCTTGCTATGCCAAGCTCCAAACACTTTGCTGATGCAGCCTCTACAATCTGCTAACTGCAATGCATGGATGCGCTTCTGAATGCAGCATGAGAAGGAACTTCCAGTTGCTGTGATTTGCTGCGTGGTCTTTGGGAGTCTGCTGCACTCTGCACAAGGCTGCCTGCGTTGCATGAGTTGTGCCGCCATTGTGCTCCACCAGACATCAGCTTGAGCTTGTATGTTGGGTAATGCCTGCACATGCATTGATGTTGCCTAGCTATTGCAAGCCTGGACTTGTGTCATGATTGTCCGTGGCTCAGCTGTGCAGAGAGAGCCACAACAGCGAGGCAGGTGCTCAGAGCGCAGTCTGGCAGCTTCTAGCTGCAAATGGATTGCACATGTGCTCACCCAAGTGGGCTTGTGCCATCCTGCTTTGCTAATCATGCACTGCTCTCCAATTCCTTTGCTTCCAGCCTTGAAGCCCTTAGCAGGCGACTGTCTCGTCATTCCCGACCACGTTCAGGGCTGGCATACATCTGCAGAGCCGCTGCTCAAGCTGCTGCACCCACATTGCTGCTACCAGCATCCTGTCACATTTGAGCCGTCAAATGAGGTGCAGTGCTTGACATGCATGTGCTGCAGCTTTGTAACCTCCGCATGCCTATGAAGTGTGCATGCCTACCTGCAGAGTCAACTGCATTGTATACATGACCGAATACCTGCAACTTGTTCAATTGGCATTCAAACACCTGTGCTGTGGTGCCAAGATAGCAGAATCTCATCATGCTGCTGCTGCTTGTTCATTGTCACACTTGATCCGCTGTTCTCATGACAAGGTTGCTTGCCAGCCCAAAATTGCCTCCAGTATGGCGACAAAATGACAGGGGCTGGCTGGCACAGGCATACTTGTGAACATCTCCTGTAGCCCACTCTGGATGGCGCACAAGTGCTATGAAAGCATCTGTTACCGCTTTTGCCGGCTGTGGTGCCAACAGGGCGACATCCCCTTGAAGCAATACCACAACACAGACACCACAGCACAGACACCACAGCACAGAGCTTCTTTGTAACTCTGCAAGGCATTTACGGTGAGTGATTAAGGGCAAATGCACATATGAACTTAACTTTTGGGACATGCCGAATGCTTCTCACAGCAATGACTGATGTCCGATTCCCAGCCTAGCCAAGCCGTTGTGTATGGCATTGGGGTGTTTCAGCACCATGTCATTGAAGCTGAGACTCACAACTCTCAGCTGCGATGTCCTGGTGTTGAAACACCTCATCTCCAAAGCTTTTGCTTTTGTGTTGCTTTAAGGGCGTTGGCATTGGTATTTAGCAAAGACAAACAAAACATATGACAGCTGATGGCATGCAGGGGTGGCAATTGAGCCTCAAGACATGGGAGTCTTGGCCCCACCGGATTGGCTCTGCTGCCCTGGACCGCTGCAATGCAACTGGGAGGGCTGCATTCCTGGCTCTCAACCCTCAACCTTCATAGGCACCACCAGGTCACCCTCCACATGTCATGCCTCCCCTGCAAACTTCTGACTGACCATGTTCACATCAATGCCTGTAGCAAAAGGAACTCCTGCAGCCTCATCGCCAATTTTACCCTTGTGTGGCATAGAGGCGTGATTGAGGTGCCTCGTGCATAACACTGAATGAACAGCTGAGAGGCACACCATCAATGGTAGGTATTGCACTTTTACTAACAGGCAGTTCTTCACATTTTTTTGTATATGCGCAACTCTGTCCTGCTAGGCAATTGCTTTTTCATTTTATGCTGCAAAGAGTGCAAAACAACAATGCAGGCATATGTGTTGCGTGGGTCAGATTACTTGCACTGCTTGTAAAGCTGAATGGTATTGGACAACTGTGGTGCAGGTACATTGGTGATAGTGTGATGCCCAGACAGGTCACCACGCTGAAGTGATGCAACAGCAGAGCTGAATCTGGAGACATAGGGCCATCTTGCTTACATGTGAGACCACATGAGATGAGTTCTCAGGCGGACCAGCCTGAGCCTGATGAGGAGAGAACTGTATGTGGAGCAATAATGAGCTGCCTCACACAAAATACCTTTTTCCTGACATAGCACTGCGTCAGGCTGTTGGTCAAGTATTGAAGGTTGAATAGTTGATTTCACCTTCAATACAATATCAAAACACTGTTTACATTCAGCATAGTCAATGTTACTGTGGCTACTGTTCAATTTGAAATGCTCAGAAAGACGCTTGCCACAATCAGAGGGAGCTAGGCTTTTTCCTGCTAGCCTTTGGCAACAAAATCTGCAAGCATGGGTTTGGCTGCAATCCCACTCTTCTTTGCAGGGGTCGTGTTGGACCTGTGGACATTAGGGCCCTGACTGATGCACTGGTAGCACAATGCTTTTGCCTGCAATTATTGGTCAGGAGTAAAAGCAATTGTTGCAGTCACCTAGCTCTCCTTGTAGCATGGAGTGAGTTTAATGCACAATACAGGATGAGCCAGTCCCATCACTCACAAAATCCCAGAGTCATCTGCAGAGTCACTTAAGGGGACTTTGCTCACCATACCTTGATCACAAAGCTGTTGTAGGGGCGCAACTGACCACAAAGGCAGTTCAGGCTGTAACACACAGAACAAGTGCTGCAAGGCAGGCAGGACACACGGTGTACAGCACATTTTGTGTTCACTGTCGGTTGCTCTCTCTGCTGAATCAACTTCCCACTTGGGAGCATGTAGGGTCAGCTGTCTGACCATTGCTTGCAGCAGCAGTAGAACTGGCGCTACAGACCAGAGTGTTGTCTGGCATGATATTGTGAGCAGCATGCAGTCAAGCTTGGTCTAGCTGTCATCAATGTACACCTGTTTGTATAAGAGGCAAGCAGGTCCAACCACCTGTAGCATAAACGAAGTCTGGTTTCACTTCATCTGAAAACAAAAGCTGTTGAAAGTGCAACAGAATACATAGCAAAAAGAGCAACAAAGCCACCCACTAAAAAAGTAGGTTCTGATTGTGGATTACAGGTGTCATGAGGCAGAGAAGAGAGGCCTCTAAGGGGCCCTAGAGGGATCCCTAGGGGCTTGGAAGGGGACCTGTTTGCACCATTGTGCAACGGCGGCTGTGTGATGCAGGTGGAGGCATCGGTGTGTGAGTTAGTGGTTGGTGCAACACAAAGAGTCACCCTCATTTAGCAGCAAGCATAGTCTTGTTCTGGACTTTCAGTATACTGTTTGCAGAGTGAGAAGCACATGAGCTGAGCGCCTTCCAGCAAGCAGCTGGACAAGCTGATCTGACATGTGAGTCCTACGTCAATCCTGGTCTTGCTGGGAAATGGCTCATGCCGCCATCAGCTGCAATCACAACCCCATCAGCTGCAATCACAACCCCAAATGTACACCACTATCATCAATGTAGCTGTCTTGCTGCAGGTTTGAAAGCTGCTTTTGGCTTACAGTCACAAGGAATAGGCCCCATCTCACATCCTTGACAAGTGGCACAGCTCAGCACGGGACATCAAGCAGACCTCTGCAGCTGCAGGTCACTTCTTGTCATGCTGCTGCAGGTCTACCAGACAGAGGCTGCATGCATGCAGGTGCCTTGCCCAACACACAGTACAACGGGTCACCTTGGCGGCAGCAGCAAGGTTCTGCCCATCAGACATTGCACTTGAAGGTGTGGACAGGCAGCAGCAGTGTCTTTGATCCAGCCAATGTAGGTGCTTATGCTCATAGAATCTTGTTTTGTGGCGCACATGCGGAGCTATGCTGATCTGCAACTCCACACAGCGAAAGCCTTTGCCTTTTGCAGGCAGAGTTTGTGCTCCTACGCTGCAGTCCCTGAGCTCCATGACTTACTTCTACCAAGCATCCCATATGCATTGTCAATGACTGAGTGACATTCAGCACATGACTGCTTGATGTGCTGCAGGCCTGCTGTGGCTGCAATGATTTTTCTTCATGCTCAAATTATCTGTGTGCTACTGTCAAGACTGATGGATTCATCTGTGGGAAGCCGTCTGTTGCATCTGCCAAGCCCCAGGTCTTACTGCTCCACCACCCTACCATTGCTGCTGCTATGCCTGCATCCAGCAGCACAGCAGCAGCATTGGGTCTAGTGCAATCCAGTGTTGGCTAGCCTGTAGCCTTGTTGCAATTGGCCGTGCTGTGATACAGCTTCATCGCCCCATGTAGCTTGTCTTGGACGCCACATGCAATGCACTCCTTGCCATGCTACATGTGTTCTGAACAAATTGCTTCCGCTTCTGTGCATTCATTTGAGCTACAAGTGGATCAGCAGTCAATCAGACTTGCCAAATGTTCATAGACTCATTACCTTCCAGCACAGCGTCATATACAAATGCAATCAGGTCAAGACGCACTTTGATAGACATGCTGTGAAGCAGAAGAGTCTGTGCAATACCCTACGCTGCATGCTTTTTCTGCCATGGTTCAGCAGGTCTACACAAGTCACCGTGCACAAGTGCCAAGTTGCAACCACCAGACTATTTGCAGACTCTCAGACTTCACGAGGTGAACTTTTGCAGTTCAATGAATGCAATGTGGAGGCCAGTCATGCCATGAGCAGCCCCTGGAGTAGCCCTTGAGCTGTTTAGTACTGACACGAGAACAGGGAGAGAGCCAGTGGTCACCATAGGCATCGGAGGAGCACAAATTATCAGCAGTACATGTAGAACACACAACTTTGCACGCACTCATCAAGACAAATTGAGGTTGGCGCACTAGTCCTTCTGGGCTACTCTGATTGTTTACTGCCTTGAAGCCAACCTATAAGTCTCTACAGAATGTAACTAAACTTACCTGATTGTAACCAGTAGGTGTTGGCCACCTGACCGTAGCAAACTTCACCCATTGCAAGTTTCATCCTTTCAGAACAGCACTCAGCAACAACATCTATGCCAACACCATTCTCTCTATCACCATCAATCAACGTTTATACATTTTAGTACCCAGGGTACATGCTACTTGACAGCCTGCCTGTAGAAGTACAACAGCAACAACTGATACACACTGCTCAGCTAAAAACTCATGTACATACAAAAGTTCTTTGACCTGTAAAGGAGTGACCTAATACAAAATTGAATGGTTTCCTCAGATGGCCAAGTGCTGCAGCTGCTGCAGAACTGTTGAGTGACAACTGCAGGGGCCGGAGAGCACTGTGTAGGCCTGCTCTTGGTACAGAGCTGCCACGAAGCTGGAAGTAATGTTGTCCTGATTGAAGAGTTCGAGCCAGCAAACTTTTGGAATATGCAGGTGCAGAACCTGTGACTATCCTATTTGCAAAGGATGACTTCAGTATGTTTTGCGTAGTGGGCGGCCTGCCCTGTTGCAGAGGCACTGGGCCGCTGGGTAGAGTTCTAGCCAGCTGAGCCGCAGTTGGTCCAAACCAGCGCGCTGCAACAAACCAAGTGTGTCGTGTCAGTATATCTGTGCTTCGGACAGCAGATTTACCAGTACGGGCTCAGGCTTGCCAGAACAAGGAGCGAGACCTAGCACTGGAGAGTATTTCACGCGCAGCTCAAAGATCCCTGACGCACTCATTCCTACCTATGAAGGTGTCGGGCACGCGATAGACGTAACCAATCCGACCAGAGACAATTTTCAGCGTTGCTTTGTCGGTTATGGACCATCGCGCCAACTGTTGTGACTTCCGATACAACTTGGGAATGCCGTAAACCTGCAAACGCATGCATTGATCCTAAGCTCACGAAGTACCGTGTTCAACTTGCAATCCCTTCGGTCATCCCACTCACCTTGGCAGCAGTGAAGACAACAACCTTTTTGGCTATCGCTATTCCAAGCAACGCTGCCCATACGGGCATTGGCATGCTGAATGCTGGACACGTACGATATGCGCACTGCCACTACATCATCTCGGTGTTGAGAGGAATGTTCCGAAAGCCAACACAGTCACAGCAGGTATGACTAAGGCATCATCTGAACCGGGATGATCATGTTTGCCTTTTACATACTTGTTCATTCTGGGCTGTCCATCAGACTTGTAGTGCGATGAACAATCTGAAACATCGACACATATGTCACAACACAACACATGCACTAAACACAGCCTCTGTCAACCAACACACATACTGCTACCCGCATGACTGCTGGAATTGCAATACGTCACGTCACACATCATGTTTTGAACCTGCACCCAGATGCTGTGTGCCACATGTCGCATTTGGCCTTAAAAAAATATGTCTGTCTGAGGTCTAAGCTCCAGCAAGATTTTCAGGGGCCTTTGGTGTGGTACCAGTCTTCTTGGCAGCAATTTCCTCCGAGCTCAACACTTCGGTCCCAGCTGGCACAGAGGCACCAGCCTCAATGGGCACATATTTGCCCTCAATGAAGCCCTGCACAACGTCAAACCCGGCGTGCTGTCATGCGTTACAGCAGAAGCAAGATGACAAAGTCAACAAGCATACTGGTTGGTGGCTGATTGATGCACAGTTGGATGTGTGAACCTCCCTTTGTGCTGACCAGGTTATAATTCAACCATGCACACGATCTTCTACAAACTGCATCATTGATAATACAATCTAAAACATCAACAGAATCACATATATGGGTGTGGACGCGAACACGAGCATGACATACATCTGGCATTTTTGCAAGCATGACTCAATACAAGGTTTGTCCTATGTCAAAGTGGGACCTCGCACCTGCTCATTGACCTTGCTGACGAACTGGTACTTCTGTCCAGGCTTGAGGCCCTCCTCTGCCAGCTTGGCCTTCTGCTCCTTGATCTCAAGCTCAGCAAATTGCTTGCTGAGGCTGCCTGCAGCCTTCAACCAGGCAAAGACAATGATACCCAGGATGACTCCCAAGTAGGGGGTGGAGGCAGCCAGGCTGCCAAAGCCCACAATCATGGCCTGCTGGATGAGAGCACCGCCGGACTTGCCCAAGGGGTTGCACACCACGTCAATGGCGGCCTTGCCCTTCAGCTGTGTCTCCCTGTCAAGGGGAATGTAGGCCATCTCCTTGCAGGGGTCAAACAGGGAGTACTTGGCAGACTTGGAGAAGACATTCTGGGCACCTCCCACTAGCACAGCAGCCATGAGTGGGGTGAGGCCCAGGGTGGCCAACCAGGGGGTCAAGGGGCCACTGCCCAGCACCAGCCCAAAGAAGATCACACCTGCAGCATTGGCAAACTGTTGAAGAATATGAAGCAGCACTATAAGTCATAAACAAAGTTATTCTAAATCATTGGTGCATTCAGTGTCACCTTTTGTTTCAACCTGTTCTGCCACAATCAAATGCAACAGCTAGCAATGCACACAGCATCAAGCTGTGCAAACCAAAGCAATGGTCAAGAAGCACGTGTCCTACTTTGGTGATGCTTCAACAAGGTCAGCATTTTTTGCACAAAAAACTGGAAGAAAAAGGAAAGCTGCAAGGCACAACAATCTCAAGGTGCCAATGAGTTTGCACTGACACTCATGTGGATGCCAACATCATCATGATGCTATAAGCTACAGAAGGAGAGAGAGGGTAGAGGCATGCCTGTGATGAGCAGCACAGTGGGGGTGATGAGGGCGGCCACTCCCCACCCATATCTCTTGAAGATGGTCCTGGAGAGAAGCATCATGAGGAAAGTGACAGCGCCAGTGGCTGATGAGAAGTCTCCCATGAAGGAAGAGTACTCATTGGGGTTGGGGAACTGGGCCTTGATCTTGCTCTTCCATGTCACCTCCACCAAGTTGATACTGATTCCGTACGCCACCACCTGCACACACAGTACAGCCTCGCTTTCAAGTAACAACACATTTCTGCACAGAAACAATCTGCTTGCATGTCCCAGGGACAGAAGATGTATCAGATACAGCCAGCTGTTTTGCCACTGACCTCATGCAAACTGCAGGACAAAAGCTACAGTTTATGCCACCTTTACTGACAATGACCACTGTTGTGCAGGAAAGCAGGGGACACCAGGTGGAGACAACAGCGTGTGATATAGACTGACCAAGGTAGCCAGATCTCTGATGTAGGGTGACTTCGCCAGGAAGGAGAAGGACTCGCCCACGCTCATGTTGGACTTCTGCTTCTTCTTCTTGGGCTGGCCAGCCGTTACCCTGGGTACCACAGTGCGCTGCAGGGCCCAGTAGGTCAGGGTGATCAGCAGACCACCAATGACCACCATGCCCATCATGCCCTTCAGACTGTATCCCCAACCATCAACGCCAGCTGGAAGCTTGGATCGGACCTGCAACACCATCCATCTCATGCCTCACAATCTGTCTTGTTCTTTCCCGCTATGACATGCACACTGGATGTGAAACGCTTTGAACAAGGATACTCAGTGCAACAAGCAATGGCCACATACACAATCTTCAGAAAAGTGCAAACTGCGTCTATTCTCTCAACAGAAACATACAGGCTGCAGTGGCAATTCAAACGCTGCAGCGGTAATTCAAGCTCAGCGGTAATTCAACCTCAGAAACGCCTGAGGATAGTAACAGCATGTGTCAACATTGGGGAGATGATTTATGTGAAGATCACCTGTGAGAAATACTTGACTGCACGCCCAGAAAAGATCAAGGCAACATTGGCACCCAGACCAAACAATGGGTAGAAGGTCTTGGCCTCATCCACTGTTGTAATCTGCACACGCACAAATTGTTTATTAAACTCAAAAACAAACTTGCTGCAAAATGAAGGTAGTCAAGACAATGGCTGCTAGATCTAACTGAGCAGCATGGGTTATACCTGCAAGATGGGAAGAAAGATGGTTACCTGATTAGCAAAGCCCCAAAACAGCAGAGACACCACAACTGAACCCCACAGCTCTGCCATCACATAGAAGAGACAGAAGGTCCAGTTGCGCAGGATGGCAATAGGACCAGCAAACCTGACACCCCAGTTGGCCAGCAGATTTTCACAGAACTCTGCAAGTCCACAAAAGCAGCATGAGGTGGCTCTGCATGGTGGTGCATGGCATCAAGCATTGTTTGCCATCACTGAGGTAACATTGCAAGCTAATGCCAGCAGGATTGGATTTAAAAAAGGCAGACTCACTTGTGGGATGTAGAACGTCCCTCAGAGGGTACATGATGAACGCGAAGGATCCAAAGAAGGCGATGAAAGGGAATATGCACGCATAGAACAAGGCTTCTGTTGACAGGACGTTGGCCAGCTGCATACCAAGAACTTATTCAAAACGATGTCATTGATGCTGCATCCAGGCAACAAAGCTGCCTGCAGCTTGCTTGTAGCAGTACCGCATTGAAGTTAATGTCACCTTGGCGTATAGCACAGTGAAACCAATGGCCATTGGCAAGTTCACCCAGGTCTTGAGGAAAGGAATGACCTCAGCACCGCTGCCTGGAGCTGTAACCACAAGCACATCCTGCAAAGCAAGTGCAGCAGTGTAAATTGCTGGCTCCTGCGTGTGAAAGCCTAATTTATATAACAATCAAGAGGGCCAACAGGACACTGAACTTACCTTTGTGTCACGAAGGATGGTGTAGTTGAACAAGATGCAGAAGAACATCAATCCCAAGGGCAATATCTTAGCCCAGGTGAAGTGTGCAATGCCCAAGAACGTTTTCTCCCCGGGTGCTACCCCCGAGGCGTCAGCTGCTGCAGCCGATGCAGCCTTGACATCTGGTCGGCAGGCTGTGAAACGCCTTCTTTGAAGCTGAGGCACACCCATGAGCTGCTGCAGCATTCCACGATACAAACTCAGTCAGACAGATGTCTCATCAACGTTGCCTGCAGCAATCAAGCCAGCTGTCTGCTACTCACTTGGCCCTCAGGTTTTGCGCCCAGAGCACTTGCTGAAACGAAACACGGTCGGACGGATCGCGACTGCAAAGGCCGAGCCGGAGTCAGGCTGTGAGATACAGACGACCGCCTCAGCGGCTGTCTCAAACCCAATCGACCACCCAAGCAAGCTGTTCCCAATACAGCGTAAGGCGCCATGGCTGAACCAGGAGCGATGATGCTTGTTGAGCCGGGCAAACACTGTCGAGGGCGAGAAAATTGAACCAGTAGCAGCCGTTGTGCCTCAAAACTTTCCGCGCTGGCAAAACGCTTTGATTTATTGTATGTTTACGATACGCGTATATTATGAATGGTGTGCTGCCAAACGAGTGGTTTGATGTATTTTCAAGAATTCGATGGCGATCATGCGTTGGCTTCAGCGAGCACTCAGACTCCTTCACGAATTTCGTCTAGAAGCATCTCGTCTTGTGGCAGTCGTCAGCTATCAGGAAAGCAGTGAGTGAACCAGCTGCCGAGTACTTGATGGGGCAACTTCTTGATGGAATGCATCAGACGATGCTGCGTCCGGATTTGGACCTGTAGCAGCTTTTTGTTCTCTTATTCTTTTCTGTTTGCGATGCTGCAGTTGCATCCGTTGGCCTTCACGGCATCGCACCGACACATAGCGGTCTTGACAGGCTGTCGCCCAGCAGTGAGACATCATGCACTGGCACTGGTGCATATTGCAGATCTGACTGCTAAAGCAAGTCATGGAGTCCATGTCCGATAGAATATGACGGCCCACCTTGTAAATGCAAGCTACAACACATGGTTCTGCATTGTTGCATTGAGGTCCTAGCTAGGCCTATAGGATCTTCTAGCTAGGAGGTCCCAGGCCTGTGGCCATGTCTGAGCCAATTGCACGGCTGCATGGCGGGCGATGCACAAGCAGGCCTGCATTGTTGCATACCGGTAGTGACCTGTACACAAAAAGTATGTTTTGAGTCAAAACTTTTGACGGTGGCTTATTAAATCTTACACTGCTTACTGTTCAAGTACTTGAACAGTAATTACCCGTAATGTGACTATATAGACTACATATATGCAACATGAAATGATAATGCTTCTGCCTTTCGTCTTGTCATCTCGACGTTTTGTGCTCAGATGACAGCCTAGCAATCTCTCTCTAGCCCATTTCGGTCATCATGACATCTCCTGGCTGACAAGCTCATTAGTAATACTTGTCAGTCACCTGTTAGTCATAACATCCTGCAAAAGAGAACAGCCACTGCACGCTTGGGCAGACTCAGCGACGAATGCTGCGGGTTGCGATTTGCGTGGCTCAGGGGCTTTGAGGGCGTCTGATCTTGCTGACGCTCTGACGTTCACACCTTCCACCTGCCTCGGTGTTTGATCTGTCGGCTGAGTGCAGGTTTTTGCAGTATTCACCTAACCTGGGCTTGGATTTAGTCAGGCCTTGAATCGCATGCGGCAGGACAGCGTGGTGGTGTTAGACAGTGGCGGCTGCACCTGCAAAATTGGCTTTGCCGGTCATACCATCCCACAGTATGTTTGGCGGTCTCCTGTTGCACCATGTACGAAAGGCTGACCGTTCAGCAGGTCCACTGCTGTTCATTGCTCCTGCAGAGTCTTCCCTAATTGTACAGCTCGGGCGAAAGGAGTACGACAGAACCTTGTCGGGCAGCAGCTCTTGGAGGGGCAAGATGTATCTGCTTTAAAACTTCGCCGGCCAGTTGACCGCGGATATGTGGTCAGCTGGGATCTTGAGAGGGAGATCTGGAATCACGCCTTCACGATATTGTCAAATGCTGAACCTGCCACCTCTGGACTACTGCTGACAGAGCCAATGTTTTCACTGCCAGCTATGCAAGAAGCAATGCAGCAGGTGAGCTAGCTTGACTGCACAGCAATGACAGCCAAAACTGCATCATACTGTGTTCAAGAAAATCTCACTGGTTCCAGCTTCTGCCACGATTCAATCTTATGCACACATGTGCGGCTGGCTGCAGGTCGTTTTTGAAGATTTTGGGTTTCAGTCTTTGTGCAGCTGCCCAGCTCCACTTCTCTCTTTGCAACACATGAAGAACACTGCACAGCCGCTTCCTGCCCACCAGGCCGGCTGTGCTTTGGTCTTGGATGCCGGCTTCTCATTCACACACGCTGTCCCCATCTTCAGTAACGTGGTGCTAGACAGTGGCGTGCGCAGACAGAACCTTGGTGGCAAAGTGCTCACCAACTACCTTAAAGAGCTTGTGTCATACAGGCAAGGCGCTCCTGGCCTCACTATTCGCTGTCTTGTGGACTATTCTGTGTAAGTAGCGTTTGATCATGTGCAGGAGCGTAAACCTAATGGAGGAGACATATCTGGTTGAGCACATCAAGGATGCAGTTTGTTTTGTGTCTGATGATCTGCGGGCAGATTTGAAGGCAGCTCAACAGTCGAGCTCACCTCACCGAATGGAGTACGTACTTCCAGATGGGCTGACTAATCTGAGGGGCTTTGCCCGTAAACCTGAGACTGTAGTCAGAGGCAAACATGCAGCCCCGATACAGCCAGCAAAGGAGCTTGCTGTCGCACTGAACAATGAGCGGTTTCTGGTTCCTGAACTGCTGTTTCATCCGTCAGACATATCCTTGCCTCAGGCTGGGGTTGCTGAGCTGATACATGATGCTGTGAGTGCTGTGCATCCAGATCTACATGGTCTGCTGTACTCCAATATTATTTTGTCTGGCGGCACCTGCTGCTGTCCTGGCTTTAGAGACAGATTGATTACAGAACTGAGGCCTCTAGTACCTGATCAATTTGACCTGAATGTGAGCATGCCGGACAATCCTATCACATGTGCCTGGCAAGGGGGGTCCTCCTTTGCAGCCACACCTGACTACCTTGAAATGGCTTTGACGAAACATGAATATGAAGAGCAGGGTTTTGAAAGGCTGCAGCATATGTCATCTGCTTGAGCTGAAGTCAAACGTTCCTCAGTGGCATAACTATTCATTCGACTCTTTGGCCAAGCTATTTCACATTGTGTTATTGGTGTTCACAATCTTGTGTGAGCAGATTGACGATTGAGCCACTGAAATGGGCTGGGATACGTGCATATACCAATGTTGTTAACACACTTTTGCATCTGTTGTGCTCTCTCTGGTGGGTGTAAGTGCCATTTTGCACTTTGTGCAGTGTAGAACACAAATGAACATACGCACACGTTGCAAGCAGTATTCAATGGGCAGGTACCGCCATGGGCACATTAATAATCGAGCATGCCTACTTCATATGACTTGTTTGGATACCAAGTACAGCAATTACAATTCAGAGCAATACTGTACACAGACCTGCTACACTCGAAAAGACACAGACACTTGTCTGCTTGCAAAAACATGCCATCATGTTGCTGAATATGCTACAAGCTAAAGCCAACAAGATGCTGAAACCCCCCCCCTGATCTTACGGCGGAATCTGTAGAGGAGGTGGGCGATTCAAAGCTGCCATAGCACTCAGACTAATAGAAGTCTGTGCCTGCAACTTTGGAGGCTTATGCCTGCTATGCCTCTCCTTGGGGACAATGCTTTCTGTACGACTATTGCCGCTCAGAGCAAAACCGCTGATTCTGCTTGTACTCAGCCTACTGATTTTGCTGGATGGGTGTTGTGCTGCTGGTGAAGAGGCATGGCTGCTGTCAGCCCCATCAGTAGCATGACTCTCAGCCATTGTAGACCCAGGCCATTCAGGTGAGATGAAGGACTGCTGATGGGAGCTGTGATGAAAGGCCTTGATGGCAGGTGACCTTGGGGTTCCTGGTCCACCATTCTGCCTGCCATACTTGCCCTGTAGGGAAGCTAGTGCAGCAGCTGATGATGGTGTCATGCCAATCAGCCTGCTGTGAACATATGGCATAGGCTTGTTGGGGACCAGGCGCCGTCGTGGGGATGCAGGCACATCCACACCACTGTTCATACGGCCCAGGCTGCTTGTAGTAGATGCCAGCCGGCTGAGAGCAGGAGCCTGTGGTACAGAGGTAGCAGCCAAGCCCACTGCAGCACCATCTACTAGACAGGCACTGTTGTATGAACAGTAGGTGAGAGCCACCTGCACTGCTTGCTTTCCAAGCTTGTCAAGCCAGGCCGCAGCAGACTGATACGATAGGTAGTCCCCATAGACTTGCTGCACAGAAGTGCATTGAGCATCTTTGTTGCACAAGCAGTGAGTGACTGCTTGGCTGAGGGTGGAGTGGCAGGTGTGCAGGAGGCGGGCAGTGGCGGGTGTGGTGTATGCCGCCAGGCTGGCTTCCAGGTAGTGCAGGTCCAAGGACAGCTGCAGGGCTGCACACAGACCAGCATCTGCCAGAATGGGCTGCACCTGCTCATGCCATTCCATCACTGCCTGCTTCACCACCATGCGCATCACCTGCACATAATGCTTGTCACCTCACATATTGCGACTGCCTGCATGGAGATGTGCAACATGGTGCAAGCCAGAGGGCCAGCAATCACATGCCTGCCTCAGGCACAGCTTCATATATACAGAAATGCTCAACAGCACCTTAAAAACCAAAACCTGTGGTACAGCCTGTCCGCTACTTTGTTACACAGCGCAAGCACATGTCTGCAGCTGAATGTGTTGACTTGCTATGCGCCTGGATCACACAAGATGTGAACCCAGACTGGCTGCAACTTGTGGGTCACTGCATGGGTGAAGAGGACAGAGCAGGGCACAATATGGGGTTGAGGTAGGCCGGGCACAAACCTGCATAATGCAGCTGTGGGGCGCAAGTCTGAGCATGTCTGCCTGCACTGCCACCAAGGTCAGCACCAGGTGTACGGCCCCCTCCCCGACCCCTTGGGGCACTGCCTGCCAAGCAGAGGCCGGGGCTAGGTAGTTGCCTATGTGGCGCTGCAGCTGGGCACACACAGTGCCAATATAGGACTGCTGCACCTGGCCCCGCTGGAAGGTCAGGTCACCCTCAATTTGCAGGGCATGCCCTTCCCTATCCTGCACACCATCCAAGCCGTGTCCATCAATCAATCACACAACTGTCCTTGTCTCTGCTCATCTTCAGCTAAAGTAATCTGTGATGAGACCATAAGGTGCAGGTGTGCAATCTGGGTCAGGGACAAAGGAGTAGTCATGCCAGTCATGCTAGTATCATCAAAGGTTGTCCAGTACTGACCTGCTGTGGGCCCTCAAAGCTGAGAACAGCAAGGAAGGCAGGCACCAGGCGGGCCAGTAGACCTTCCATGTGCGTGCACTTGCTCAGCAGCATCAACAGTGTGCAGCTGCCTGACATGCCGCTCCCGCCCTTGTCAGAAACCTCATTCACATCTGCAATCCCCTTTGCAGTGTGCAGCTGCTGAACACTGTCCTGCGCCTTGCCTGTCTTTGCCAAAGCATTGAACAAGGCAATGCGGTCTGAAACAGTTTGCTGGTGATCAGAACTAGGCTTGCGTTCTTTGAGGGGCGTTTGCTGCTGCTGCTGCTGCTGCTGCTGCTCTTCCTGAGCTGAGATTATGCAGCTAGCAGTGCACAAGTGGTGGCATGCCTGACAGAAGGCCTCAAAGGCTGCAAAGAGTGTGTCCCAGAGTAGAGGCAGGTGTGGCCTCAGCCAGGCCTGACAGCCCATCAGGCACAAGCGGTGGCATGTGTGCAGCAGACCTGTCAGCTGCCCTTCCAAACTACTGCATGCTTTCTTGCCTCCATGAGTACCTGCAACCACACCTGCTGCAAAGTGGGCCCTTGTTATGTGTACAATGCACACATGCAGCAGCCTCAAGCAATTGAGCAGCATTCATCTGTCAAGCGACTTCCTACTGCTTTCGTAAATTGTCACCATTTACATCGCACACGACATTAGGCAAAGAAAGGTACCTGAGGCGGAGGCGGGCTGCTCAACAAATAGATCAGAGGTAGCCAGGCGCAGGATGATGGCTTGGACCTGCTGACAAGCACAGCCTGCACACAAGGCTGTACATTGCTGCCCTGCATCTCCGACAACACTGCCAAATTGGGAAGGCAGAGCTTGCCGCACAAGGGCAGCTTGAGTCTCTGCAAAAGCCTTCGTCAGTTGCAAGAGGCAAGCTGTATTTTTGGCTGCTGTTGCTGATGCTGCATCCTGTGTCCAGTTGGTAAGACCCTCCAGCAGCTCATCCAGGTGCCGCCTACACATCGTGCTGCTGGTGAGTGTGATCAGCATTTGCTGAACAGAAAGCTTCTTGCTGCACAGACTTAGACCTGAGGCCAAGATTGGAAACACCACTGTGTTTGGTACACTAACAGCACAGAGACCAGCTGCATGATTACCCAGTCAGCATATGGACGGAGTCATGCACTACACCCAATTTGCCAGCAGTTTGAACTGCACATCAACTACAGACAGCAGCGACAGGTCCCATTGACTTTGCTTTGCAAGCAAGCTCCATACCTGCACAGCTCCGCAAAGCTTTGCACAGCTGCTTGTAAAATAGCGCTGCTTTCCTGCACAATTGCCTGCCCTGCTGCACTGAGCCTGCTGCCTTTGCTCAAAGCAGGCACATGCTGACTTGCCACTGCCCACAAGCCCTGTACTTGCTCAACCATACATGGCAACAGCTCTGCAACCTGCGTGAGACCATGCAGCTCATCTGAAGCCCATCTGCGCACATAATCAAGGGGAAGCATGACTCAAATCAATCTCAGTCATGTCGGCATGATGACAAGGCAACCTGCTCTATGCATGTGTGGCATCTTGACAAGCACTGCTGCAGCAGCTGGACACAAACAACGTACCAGGAGGGTTGCCTGATCTACAGCTTGAGAGGGGGGCATGTGGTGCAGCATGGCACTGGCTGCCATCAGCTCCCACTCCCCATCAAGCCCGCCATCTTCCTGTCAGTTGCAATGTCACCACTTCAGCGCGACAGTTTCACCAGTGCTTTGTTGCGATGTGAACATAAGAACCTCTCTCAGCACCAAGGATAGTAACCAATATGCAAAAGGCATACTTGAGTTTTGTGCAACAAGGACTTACGTGGGAGGCAACCTGGGTTGAGTCTGTAGGGCCGTGGGAAGAGGAGGGATCCTGAGTGCGCCAGTGAGCCAGGCGCTGTGCCAAAGCACTCTGAGCACTCGTAGCCTGCACAGCACCAATTGTTGCTGCATCCATGAAATGCAAGCCTTCTGCAATCTCACAGCAAACAAGTAGCAAGGTCAAGAATAGACAGAGTGATTCATTCATTTACCCAGTGCAGCGTAGAGATTTGAGGAAATCAAGCCACCAGTCTCACCTTGGCTTGAATGAATGAGGGAAGGCAGCATGGCTGGCCTGTGGAGGCTGCACCAATGCCGTCAGGCCACTGCACTTGCACCTGCACCACCACTTGCAAGCCTGCCTCCAGCTGAACAGCCGTGTCTCGTCCCTCAATCAACTGCTTCAACATCTTGCAGCTGGTCTCAGCAAGAGCCTGCACATCAACACCTGGTGAAATCAACACAAGCACAGATTGCAACCTGATTGCACTGCGCGACCCATAGCACTATTGAGCCGGGTTTCTGGGTTGGACACAGGCACAAGAGGGCAGGTCACCTCATCCATCAGTCTTTGCAGGACACTCCAGTCCACTGTGGAATGTGATACAGCATCAGCTTGAGCCTGAATGAGTGTTGAAGCCTGTAGATAAGCTGGCAGGATGAGGGCATACTGGCGGGAGGTGCAGTGTGCCTGCAGCCGCCCACTGAAGCCCAGCACTGACTTGAAGCGAGCAGCCAGCTGGCTCTCCTGTCGAGCCTTCTCCACCGACACTTGTCTCTCCACAACGCTGTTGAAAGTGGTGTGAGCAGCTGCTTGAACCTACAAACACAAGGTAAACAGAATGACCTGCAAGAACTGCCAGGAAACATTCTTCAGACTTGTGCAGCTTACAGTGCATACATGCTCAGGGTGTGCTCACAGTCAGCAAAATGAGCCAAGCATGACCAGCGGCATATTGTTTTCGTAAATGCCATGGGGTCACTGATACCTTGTCAATTGCCTTGTGTACGTCGTCAGAGTGCCTGTTCTGGACCTGTGGCCCCTCTGCCTTGAGCACGTGCAGGTGGATATCATCGATCAAGACAAGTGAGGATATGACGCCCTGTAGATGCTCCTTCATCTGCACTGCACCCACCGCCCATTGGTGCACTCCCACCAATCATGCACTGGATTGGGATTGAGCAAAGGCATTCGGTGGACAAGAGCGGTACTTCTGGGAGTGACATGTGCACAGGGCCCCAACTGCAGCACGCACGCACACACGCAGCATACTAACCATTTGCTTGACTTGGTGTTGGTGATCATCGGTCCTGTGTTGCAGGTTGACTCTGCCAGCCTTGAGACTCTCATAGGTGGTGTGCTGCATTCATCAAGCCCAGATATCAGGGGTGCTGAATTGAAAGAACTAATAATCATGCACTTGCTTATTGTCAGCAGATGGCAATGGGCGTTTTGCAATATTTTGCAATGTGGCGCTGACCTGATGAAGCCTACTGAGGTATGTCTCTGGCTTGAAGTCTGCACCATCTGGCAACACCTGCCATGCGCAACTGCGTGTCAACCAGGTCACTTTTATAATGATCAGAGTGCCATTCTCATACCTGCTTCTTCAAGTCTGAGAAATTAACCCCCAGATGCTTTGGTTTGAAGCGCAGACCGCCAGAGAAAGATTTGCCAGGTCGCACAGCAAGTGCTTGCAGCTGTTCACCAACTGTGCTGCCATACCTGAACACACTGGCAGTTCTAGCCACTCTGTTGCTTCCAGTGACCTGCTGAAAGCAATCTGTGACTCCACTGAACAACCTTTCCAAGTGTGCAGGCCATGCTGGAGCCCTTGTCAGCAACTATGTCTCCCTTGGCATACCTGTGCTGCTCTGCTGAAGGACGCTTCCAGACGAAACTGTGGACTAGCAGCTATAGCAGGCGAATGTCTGGTGAGGGTGCAAGACCTCAGGTCAAGAGTGCCAAACCCTAGCATGTCCTCAGCCTCAATTGGTGAATGCAGCAGCAGCAGTGCTGCAGGGTCAGGACTGACAGCTACATGACTATTGGGTGCAGCTTGCTGTGCTGGAAGCAGAGCTGCTGCAGCAAGGTGCGCTGCAACTACACTCAAATCGGCAGTATCACAAGCAGACCAGGTGGTTGGCAGTGCAGCATCTTGAGGTTCTTCATCGGTTTGCTCATCAGCCTCAAAGACTGTGTTGAACCTGACTTGAGCTCTGCGGCCAGACATCTGGCCTCCTGACAGTGCTGAGACTTGTGCTTCATCTTCACCATCTGGGTCAATACAATCTTGACGTTCTTCCAGCTTGTTTGTATATTTCGTCCAAGAATCGTCCTCGCTGCTGCAGTAAGCCTTTGCTGGAGAGAAAGCCTGGCTGGTCGCTGCATTTGCTTCCTCATCCTCGGAAAAGCTTCCGAAAGACAAGTCGCTGACTTCTCGCAGCATCTTCCGAGCGGTCTGAACTACCTGGTCATGACCCAGAACTACTTCATTGCTTGCTGCTCGCTGGGTTGATCAAGCTCGTCCGCTGCAAAGTCAATGCACGAAGGTGCCACAAGATGACTATAAATTGGCCTCTTCATCGAGCTTCGACATTTTAGTCATGTAAATGCTCGCAGCTCAACGGTTTACTTACAACACCCTCGAGCGCAGCAACGGCAATACAAGTGCGCAGTACAAGTGCGCAGTAAAAGGGCTGCACAGTGCGAACCCCCTTGCTGCACCCATCGTCTCTGCCGTCTGCTCATTCGGTTTCGTGCCAGGCAGCATGTCGGGCAACTTCGGCAAGTCTGGCTTGTTGAAGTCGTCCGGAGGATCCTCCGACTTGCTGAAGGAGGATGACTCGCTTCTGAGGTATTGTATTTGCTAACGCGCAGTTTGACTCAGCAGAGTTTCGCCGACGACGCCGTCGTTCATGTTATACGGTATCTGCAATGCTCGAGACATGGCATGCCACTGCAGGGATACCTTTCTCAGCATAATCCGTCATCACAACCCCAAGCTTGCAGCAAAAGTAGATGTAGTATTTGCTTTGTCATCTGCGTGGGTGATGACAGAGTCAGACTCGGACTTTGAAATGTTGGAGAAGCGCCTGTCAGACCTAAATCCTGATGAACTCATTTTGGTAAGTCTAGTGCATGTGTCAACAGGTCAACAGTCACACTGAAATTTGACGCACCACATATGTACTTTGACTCTCTCACATGTTGATGTGATTATAGGTGTCTAGTGCCTTCTCCCAGATGCTCAATCTGCACAACCTGTCAGAAGATATCAGCAATGCTCAGAGCGAAAGAGCAGCTCGCATGGGCGAGGTAAATGTCTTTGTTGCGTGAAACCTGTGCTGTATTGCATCACCAGATATCAGAGAGACCTTGTCAACCGCATATTTGTGGATCATCAAGATTGTTCATGCAGGTGGAGATGTCTACGCGATCTACAAACAGGTCTTTCAAGAAGCTCATCACAGAACGTGATGATGTCTCGCCTGATGACATATACCAGGCTCTTTGCAAGCAGGAGGTGAAATGGGTCTTCACTGCTCATCCAACCCAGGTGTGGTCAACATGCACACCATCCTGCCCTGCACCAGACACTGTCTTGCCTGCTTCAGCTTGTAATCAGATGACCAGGCAACTACTCCAGTGTGACATCAAGCTTTCCTTATTGGCAGGCTCTGCGTGGATCTTTGCTCAAGAAATATGCCAAGATCCGCAATGAAATTGATCGCCTACACAACAGTCGTATGAGTCCCTATGAGAAGACAGAGGCTCTTGAGGCCATTCGCAGTCACATCATGGCTGCCTGGCGTACAGATGAGATCAGGCGTACCAAGCCCAGCCCTCAGGTCAGTCACGATTCCTTTCATTACCTTCCTGAGCTCACATGACTGCATGGTAATGCCAGGCAGGAACGCCCTGCATGGTGCTTGTTGTATGATGGGGAAGGCAGCTGATCAATCGAGATCAGAAAATCTGTGCGATTTGGTGTGGGCAACAAGCATGGATTGTGATGGCAGAATGTAAGCAGTGGAGATATTGTGCAGGATGAGATGAGGCAGGGTCTGTCCTACTTCCATGAGACCATCTTCAGCTCACTCCCAGTCTTCCAGCGCCGCATCGACACTGCCCTGAAGAATATTGGGCAGCCCATGCTCCCCCTGGAGCACAATTTGTTCCACTTTGGCTCCTGGATGGGGGGTGACCGGGATGGCAACCCCTTTGTGACCCCGGAAACCACGAGGGAGGTGGTCATCACAGCCCGCCTCTCAGCTGTGAACCTATACTTCCAGCAGACTGAGATGCTCATGTTTGACCTCAGCACCTGGCGCTGCAATGCAGACCTACAGGTCAACTCCCTGCTCGGCCTCACACATCCTTGCCACTCATGCACATGCACACTGCTATCAAAGTACATCACCTTCTTGATCATAACTGTCTGTGAGGCCTCACATGCACTCTGAACTGACAGCTGGCGCTTGTGGTACAGCTGGCATTGCCTTGGACCCCCACATTTTCACATCCCTGGTGCAGTGTGCATGTAAGGAATTGATTCAGGTGTAGCGGCAGGTGTGTCATGGTTGTGGTGACATCCTGTCTCAGCCTTGATTAGCTTGTGTCATCCCTGTGCAGGCTCTGGCAGAGCAAGTCACATCCAAGCACACCCAGGATGCTCACATGCTGGCTGAGGAGCGTAAGCGCAAGAACTACGCTGACTTCTGGAACCCCATTCCAGTCACAGAACCTTTCAGAGTGGTGTTGAGCGACATCAGGGACCGCCTTTACCACACTCGTGAGCTGCTGCATCACTGCCTGGTGCACAGCAGGTAACGCATCCCCCTTGCTACCCTGCTTTCACCCATGTACATGACAATCACGTCCTGCTGACACAGCATTACCATGCCTCTACTCACAGCAGTCTGACTGCATTTGTGCTCATGCCTATGCTTCTGTGTGTCATTTAGCCATCACAACAAATGTGCAACCCCCACGATAGTCTCCTGCTTTTCATGCAATCTGCAGACACCAAGCTGTTTTGACAGCATGCCTCAACTCTGGTGTTACTGCAGCACAAATGTGAAGGAGGTGCTGGAGAATGACCCTGGAGCCTACTTTGTGCACGATGAGCTGCTGGCCCCCCTGAAGGTGATGTACAATAGCCTGCAGGAGACTGGAGATGACTCCATTGCCAATGGCCGCCTGCTGGATGCCATGCGCCAGGTCAACTCCCTCTGTCTCCCTGCATTGTTTTGCATGCTGGTATCTTCTGCACGCCGCCAGCTACCCTGGTGGGATGTAGACATACAGCCTTGTGCCCACCTTAAACTCACCTCTGCCTTCTTCTCAAGCTCAGTGTGACAAGGTGGACTGCAGGTGCAATGTTTTGGGCTGGGGATGGTGAAGCTGGACATCAGGCAGGAGTCCACTCGCCACAGTGATGTCATTGACACCATCACCCAGTACCTGGGGCTCGGATCCTACAAGTGCGCTCTCTCCCCTCATCCTCTCTGCATGCACACCATGCGGATCCAAGCACAGCATGCGTAACATCAACCCAAGATGCATGTGCACTGCATACTGTACATTCATGGGACTGCGTATGCAGGTGTTACAGGACTTTCCCTTGCTGTGATTGCAAGCTTGCCTGGTCAAGCGTTCATGACAAGCACCAGAATATCAACAGCAAATTGCTTGCCACAAAATAATCGTGACGCGCTGCGCTGCATGGAAGCATTCGTATGAAGCAGGGGAGGTATATATGCAGGGAGTGGGATGAGGAGGCTCGCATGAAGTTCTTGCTTGGGGAGCTGACTGGCAAGCGGCCCCTGATGCCGCCAACCCTGCAGACCAGTGCTGAGCAGGCAGATGTGATCAACACCTTCCGCACCATAGCCCAGCTGCCCCCCGACTCCCTGGGAGCCTACGTCATCAGTATGGCTCGCTCTGCAAGTGACGTCCTGGCAGTGGTTCTCCTGCAGGCAAGCTCTACTTCTTCCACCATGCCAGGCTGTCATGCAACTGTGCCCTCATGCTGTCACCTCCGTCATTCCTGCTTGCTTCTGGTCTTGATCGCAGTTTGCCATGCAAGGATGTGTCAAGGTTGTGTGTGCCATATGTGGCCCTCTTTATCAGGCAGTACTCCAGTCAAGTGCGTGCCCAGCTCTGGTCAGCACTGCTTGACCAACACTGCCACTCCAACATTAACAACTGGGTATTGCAGTCTGGTGAATCCTGCCTGCAGAGCATGCCACCAAATGCATCCTGTGCATACACCCCTTCATCAGCTGATCTATGCCTGCACACCTGAGTGTATTACAACATGCTTGCTGCATTGCAATGACAGAAGCTTCTCTCAAATTGTCATAGACGAATGGTAGTCAATCAATGCGCACCTAGCTAATGCTGCTGTCCGTGGTGGAGGAGTGCCGGCAACATCAATGTGCATACACACTAGACTTGCTTGTGGATCACCAAGGTGCCCTTGACACCTCATAGGCACAGGAATTTGTGCAGACAACCATGTTTTTGTGTTGTAGCGAGAGTGTGGTGTGACAGAGACCTTGCGAGTGGCCCCTCTGTTTGAGACACTGGACGACCTGCACAACAGCGAGGCTTCCATGGAAAGTCTGCTGTCCAACAAGTGGTACTGTGACCAGATCGGTGGCAGGCAGGAGTGCATGATTGGCTACTCCGACTCTGGCAAGGATGCGGGCCGCCTTGCAGCTGCCTGGGGCCTGTACGAAGTCCAGGTAATGCTCTGGGACCTTTGGGCTTGCACATCTTGGACTTGCTTGCCTTATCCATACTTGAAAGGCACGCTGCCAGATGAAGCAGGCAGAACATGGGCAGACTGCTATTTCGAGCTTTTCAGGCCAGTGGTGGCAGGTGACACAGTTCATGTAACCCTGTAGCTGGTAAGTGGGCATGCTAACTATGTTGGCAGCATGTTGCAGGAGAAGCTAGCGGCTGTGGCCGACAAGTATGATGTCAAGCTGACGCTGTTCCATGGGCGAGGAGGGACAGTGGGGCGAGGAGGGGGCCCCACCCACCTGGCCATCCTCAGTCAGCCTCCTGGTACCATCAAGGGATCTCTGCGGGTCACAATCCAGGTGCTGCTATGTCACACATCTCGTAAAAGCATCTGTAAAAGAGCAGGCAGCTTATTGTCTTCAGTATCATTGGTTTACTGTTGTATCTTTGATCAAAAGTTAAGGGTGTCTCCTGTCTTATTGATGGTGTGGCAGTTTTGCATGTCTGCTGCATATGTGTCTGGTGCGTTGAAGCAAAATGTTGCTGCTGTGAACTCTGTTTTTGGTTCCAAGGGGCGGCCACCTTGCCCTGCACACTCTGTCTGCCTTTGCTGTATGCTGGCAAGCAAACATGTGATACTGCTTGAGAAGGTGGCAAGACATAAGCTTTGGTTCCCTCATGCAATCTGTCATGGTCAATGTCACTGTGGATGCCTAGATCCGTCTTGACATCAACAACCTAAATGCAACGCGGTGCCTCATGTGCGCAGGGTGAGGTGATTGAGCAGCAATTTGGTGAGAAGGAGCTGTGCTTCCGCACCTTGGACCTGTACACAAGTGCAGTACTGGAGGCCAGCCTCAACCCCACCACTAGCCCCAAGCCTGAGTGGAGGGGAGCCATGGACCTTATGTCTGAGGTGTCTAATCTGTCTTTCAGATTACCCCTTTTGGGGGTCAGCCTGCATGCCTGCTGCACTGCATCCTGCATCATCACATGGCTTGTTGCAGCACCAGCTTCAGGCTTGTTGCAACATCAAAATGTGGCTTGGCCAACAGCAGCTGCTGCACCTGCATTTGCTGGAAGCCCTCATCTCTGACTCCATGTACAGCTTGCACAGTGGAAGCCATTGTGCAGCTCAGATGTCAGTAGATCAGACTAACTTGTTGATGGTATGTGCCTGCCCGTTGTCACAAACCAATCTGTCTAGGCTATCTAGCAGTGGTGCTGTAATGTACTGAATGTAGCTCTGGGTGCTGGGCATCTGAGTGGAAACTATGCTGATCAGGTGTCATGTGACGCCTACCGAGATGTGGTGAGAAAGGACCCTCGCTTCATAGAATTCTTTAGCCAGAGCACTCCTGTGAGTGAGCTAGGCCGCATGAACATTGGCAGCCGGCCTGCCAAGCGCAAAGCAGCTGCCAGCATTGACAGTCTGCGCGCCATTCCCTGGATCTTTGCTTGGACCCAGACCCGCTTTCACCTGCCTGTCTGGCTTGGTGTTGGTGAAGCCTTCCAGGTCCTTCTGCCCAACCTCATGCTGCTTTGTGTCTTACAAGTACGGCAGCATCATGACAGAACATGTTCCTTGCAGCTGCAAGCATCTCTGTGTTGTTTGGATGCATTTTTGGATGATACTGTGACCTGGGTTTGTGCAAATGAGGGTGTTGAAAGTATGCCCAGCAGTCCGCCAGCTGAGCATACGTCAGCGTACAAACATGCTCTTTGACGTCATCTTTTGGTCCTATTGGTAGCAATAAAGACTGCATCCCTTACAATCATGGCATGAGGTTGACTCCAAATGTCATTGCAGGCTCTGGTGGATGATGGCAAGCTTGAAATGTTACAAGAAATGTACAAAAGCTGGCCCTTCTTCAGTGTGACTCTAGACATGATGGAAATGGTGTTTGCCAAGGCAGATCCGCGTGTGGCACAATTCTATGAGGTGGCCCTGGTGGACAAGTCCCTCTGGCCCTTTGGTGATGATCTCCGCAAGTAAGCACTTTGTCGAATAACAGCCGACTCAAGCTGCATGCTGCATGGCCAACTTGGACATCAGTGACAGCTCTTGCTATGCCCCTAGCTGGCCCGCTTCACAGTTGGGCATCAATCAAGAACTCATGTGAGGGCATTGTGCAGCATGTAGTTTAGGATGTAATCCTGCTTCTCCACAAATGCACAACTGTATTTGTGTGCTGAGCCGAGAGCTTACATAGAGAGCCGTGTACTGAGATACATGCTGTTGCAGGCGGTTCAACCAAACCAAGGACGTTTTGCTGCAAGTCTTGGGGCACAAGGGTCTGCTGCAATCTTCAAGTACACGCTTCTTACAACAAAAGCTCCAGCTACGAGCACCATATGTCACACCTCTCAACGTTCTACAGGTTTGCCCCAGCTGGTGTGACCAACAAAAATGTTGTCTGAATGACACCGTCATGTTACATACATTTGTGCCATGACTCACAGCATGTTTGACTTCTCCCAAGTCGCCATGTGTTGCCTCCTGTTTGTTGAGACACATGCTGCACTTGCTATGCAGCATGTCGTGTTCATGCTCAGCATCTGTGCTCACAGCTGAAACGCTGCAGGTCTACTGTCTGAAGTCAATCAGAGCAATTGAGGCAGGCGATAAGATTGATCCCAGGTTCGAAAACTACGAACCAACAGACCCTGAGATGAAGGCCTTGTTGGCCAGGGATCCAGGTGCACACAAGCATCCGTACAAGTCTGCCGTGGAAGATGCCCTAATCATAACAATGAAAGGGATTTCAGCAGCCATGCAAAACACTGGCTGAGTTGCTTTGTCTTATCTGTACAGCTGCTGTGTAACATGCACTCCAGGTGCTACCAAGCCAACTCACTAGCTTTTAGCACTGAGCGTGTAAGTACATGTCATTTCAGGGTTCCGCTTAGTAATACTGTAAGGTGTCAAGAGCTTTATACCGGTGCCCATTGATATTTGAGATTTCGTGTATTTCAAGGCCGACATATGGTCTGCTCCAGTCAATGAATGTCTGGGTGCCTAACACAACATACGTGTGCTGAAACAAGAATCTCAACTCCCAGACTACGCATGCCTCATGAGCCTGATCAGCAGCACAAAGTGTAGCATCGATATGCACAAGCAGATACGGCAGTCAAGTTGTTGCCGTGCGCATATCAGCCAACCTTAGCTCGCATGATAACAGGATCCTGAAAGCATTGGGCATGGATGCAAAACATGTAATTTGTTGGGAGGGAGAGATGTTCATTACACGAAGCAACGGTGACAACCTCAAAGAATTGTGGTGTCCACTGCATACCATGAAGCAAAACTTCTGCAGCATCAAATAACTCGGCAGCTGTGTATTCCACGATAGCCTTAACATAGGCTGCTTCCTACTCTTACTCCAAAACTGGCAAGAAGATTGGCTGCAGTCACAACTTCGGCAGCAGATGTGTGGCAAGTCATCAGCAGGGTAAAGTTGTCAGTGACCAGCCAAGGTCAGGTTGACCTCTGAAAGCAGATGCTCATGCACAGTAGTACATTTACCTGGCAGCTCAGCTTTTTTTGTTTGTTATAGAGGAATTGTTCACCCTCCGTCAGATGATGAAGATACTGAACGAACCTGCGTTGAGCCCGAACAACGGCCTAGAAAACGCGTTCCTAAGCGATCAGTGCATGGCAAGCAATTCCCGCAAGAGGCACGCGAACATTAATGTCACACCAGCGACCGGTTGATTCCAGCTGACTCTGTGAGGAAACATACCTGTTCGGCAGATGCGCTTCACAGAGACATCCCCAGACACACGAGCCAACAGAAACTTTCGAAGCAGAAGTTTTTTTGTTTTTTTGTTTTTGTTTTTGTGGGTTACAGGGGAATTGTCCACCCTCCGTCAGATGATGAAGGTACCGAACGAACCTGGTTTGAGCCCGAACAACGGCCTGAAACACGCGTTCCTAAGCGATCAGTCCATGGCAAGCAATCCCCGCAAGGGGCAAGCAAAACATTTTGGCGCCAAGACGACCAGCCATGATGGCAAGGCTGGTCATGTCATGACACATGTGTGTCACCGTGCAAGGCAAGAACAACGGCAAGTGTGACCATGTAAGCGCCGATGCAGGAAGCATGCGCCTTGACCGGCTAAATTGCCGAGCCAAGCAATGTCAAGAAAGCACGTTGTCCTAGAGCATGGTGGCCTGTGAAAACGTTTGAGAAGAGAAACAAGCAAGCCAAGCTGGATGCACTACGCCAAAATGGGCACGTCGCTATGCCTAGCCCAACTCAACCTCCAAGAAGCATCCACCGAAGCATGCAGCACATCACCGGGATCAGGATCAATGCGGGTCTGTCCCTACCGTCTCTTACGGCCTGTGTAGCTGGTTCCCTTGGGGTGGCCAAGGCCCCCCAGCTACCGAGGGGGGTTTGCTTGGTCCCCCCTCGGTGAGTGCGTTCCACATGCTTCAGCATCAGACCTCCCATCAGAAGAGCTAAGGCCAAACAACAGCTCAACACCCCCTTCAAATAGGCACCTCCAGCAAAGCAAGCTCATGAAAAGTCCCATCCAACTTGGCATACCACCATACCCTATTCAATTTGATGAATAGGAAAAAGCCGCCAAAGTCGAAACAGAAAACACTGATAAAAACTTATTTATGTATCAACTCACAGAGACAATCCGTGCTGAACAGGCAAATGCTAGCACAACGGCACAGGGCACGTAGCTGACAGATGCAACTGCAACTCCAACCGGTCCTCAACGTCCCCTGACGGCGACGTGACAGATACCACAGGCTCTGAAAAGCAGCCAGAGTCATGCTGGGATCCTTCCCCCTTAACCAGCTTGAGCAGACTCCAGAAATCTGCTTGATGTCGTCATTGCATTTGGTCCAGTCATTGCGAATCATGGCCTTGACAGTCTTCAACGCAAGTTGCCTCGCCAAGTGGCCGTGGTGTGAGGTAGATGATGATGACAGCGAAGCTTGTTGTGACAAAGGATTTGACGCCATGATTGCGTCTGGCTCTGAGGCATCTGAAGGTTGTGTTGACCGGCTGGCCTGGCCTATTTGAGACGCAGCCCAAATGCTCTGCAGCACTGCTAGCCTGAGTCTGTGCCAAGTCTGAAGGAGCGCATCTGATGGCAGCTGCTCAGATGGTGTGTCTGCTGCCAACAAGCTGGCAACTGGGACCACAGGCAGATACCCTGTCATAGCTTGCCAAAGGCGGCATAGCCAATCAGTGACTGTGGCTGCAACCGGGCATGTGATGAACCAGTGGCTGATGGTCTGAGGCTGACTGGGGTTGATACAGCAAGAGAAAGGGCAGTTGGCCTGTGCTTGCATGGCCCTGCCAATGTATGCTCTGCAAGCTCCACATCAAGCTGCCATGCAACAGGCGCCACCATAGGACCCTGTGCTGCCTGTCCAGGTAGGAAGCGCTGGCCAACTCCCAAATGTGCCGCCACTGTGCCTGCTGAGGGTGGCTGCCACATGCCTTTAGCACATCACTGATGTCGTCAAATCCTGTCCAAAGGCAGCTGAGGTGCTGGCTGCTGTTGCAACTGTTGTTGATGCTGTTCCTGACGTTGTTGCTGCCGGTCTGACCAGTGCATTGTAGGGGTCTGCGAGGGGGTCATTCATGCTGGCAAAGAGGCAGACGTTTCTGAGCTGAAGCGAGCTGTGCCTCTGGAGTTGGGTTGCATGGAAGCCACCCACCTGAGCTCCATGGCCTGCAAGGTCTCATCCACTGATCGCCCCGATGTTGGTTTTTTTTTTTTTGTTTTTTTGGGAGGGATGGATATTCATTACACAAGTGCAACGACAGCAACCTCAAGAGTATGTGAAGTCCGCCACAAGCCATAGAGGCCACAGCTAACAACATATCTTGAACTTGTTCAGGCACGAATCCTGAGCATCGTGACAATGAAAGCAAAACAAGCAACCGCCCATCCAAAGCTAGTAATCCAGCTAGAAAGACAGGCTTGTTTCTGTCCACCAACGATGCATGACACAAAGCTGAATCAGCTGAACAAAGTCAGAATGGAAGTAAAAGCAAGCATTGCCAAGGCAAAGCCTGTGCCAAGCCACAAAGCTAGCACGTTCCCAAGCCCCGTGTCTGGCGTAGCAACCATAAAGCAACCAGGTCAAGCAACAATTCTGCAAACAAGTGCTCATTGCAAGAGCAAATGTGGATCATGCCATCAAGCGTCAAACCAGCAAGCTGCAATGCAGAAGCCTGACACAAAGAAATGTCTAACAACATAACGTCAGCAGTAAACTGCACAAAGCTGGCAAAGCACCTGATGAGCCGTAGGCCCGCTTGTCTGACCACCAACTGATGAGCTGGCTGGCTGCCCGAACCCCACACCCCAAGTGACAGATGATGCGGGCCCCACAGCTGACTTTGTAAGTACAAGGGATTGCCTAGCAGAGCTGGCTGGCGCGCTGGGCCCCTCCAAGGCCTAGAGGGATCCCAAGCGATGACTTGGACAGGGCTGGTATTAGAGACAGGCTCTGGTGGAATTTTGTTGAAGTTGCATATGGAGGGTAATGATGTGGAGCTGGCCTGTCTGAGCATCTCGACTGAGTTGTCTGCCGGAGGCCGAGAGAACCTGAAACCAAGTGGATGCTGGGGCTGAGCTGACGATGGTGCGCCATGCTGGAGGAAGTGCCAGCAAAACCGCACTGAACTCGCTTGTCAGCAGCTGGGGTTGCTGAAGCCGCAGTGATGCCCGCTGAAAGCATAAGGGGCTTTTGCTGAGGAGTCAGGAATGCAGCAGCTGGGCAGGCAGTGTTGGTTGTAGCTGAGCTGGCAGCAGGCTTGAGAAATCTGCCTGTTGAAGAAGAGTGGTTCGTTCAAGACGTCCGATGGCAGAATGGCAGTGACTGGTTGAAGGCGGTGAGGATGAAGAGCCCTGAAGGCCGCCACGTAGGCTGACAGCCGAGCTGGCATTGCAACTGGTCTGTGCTGAGCGTGCTGAACAAGATGCTGGCCCCATAGCCCAAGGGCTGAACCTGAGAGGCTTGACTCAGGTGGTACAGCTGGAACACTTTCCAAGCCAGCCTCTCTGGCTCTAGCAATCGGGAGATCACCTTTGCCTGCAGGGCTTGGATCTGTGTCGGCACATAAACAAGTCCCACACCCCCCTTGGACAAGGGCAGGGAGTTGGTGAGCTCCGCTGGGAACAGTGCAACCCCAGGGCCAGAAGAGGGCAGATGGGCACTGACCTGAGAGCAGCCTTGTGCCAAAGCCACAGCATCATCGCTGTGGTTGGCTTGCTGAGCTGATGCTACAAACTTGCGTAATTGTTGGCTGAGCTGTTTAAGCAGCTGCTCTAAGGGCCGTTGGAAGCTGGCATGATACCACAGCGAGGCAGCTAGGACTTTCTTGGCCACATGCACCTGCCCAGAAATAAAAGGCCCCGAGCTGCCCAGTGCCTGACCTTGACGCTGATGGCATGATAAATGCCTGTGAATTGTTGATGACAGGCTGCCTGCATGTCGTAGCCCAAGAGAACCCCAAGATGCTTGATGGTTTGTGATGAAGCTGCCTGTGATGAAGCTGATGCTGGGGAGGGCAGCCACTGAGGCTGAGGCGAGAGGCTGTGCTTGAACCAGAAAACCATGAGACTTGTTGACATTGAGCTGGCTGCAGGTGGCCGTGCAAAACAGGGCTATGCTGCTGTCAAGAGCCTCCTGAGCATCTGAGGGCTGAAGCACATGCAAGGTGGTGTCATCAGCATGTTGGTGGCTGACAGGCGCTGGCTGACCATCTGGCATGGTGATTGGCCTGATGACACCTTGCTGGCCTTGATGCCTGAGGTGACTGGCCAAAGGTTGGGCTACCAAGACATACAATAGGAGTGACAGTGGGCTACCTTGTTGTACCCCTGATCGCTCAGGAAAGCTGGATGACTGCCAGCCATTGAAAACAGCTGTAGCTGAGGTGTTCTCAAGCATGATGCTGACCCATTTGCAAGCGCGCTTGCCAAACCCCATGTTGGATATGCAATCCAGCACCCAGGGGCGGCTCAGGCGGTCATATGCCTTGCTGAAATCCAAAAAAAACCATGCAGTTAGGGTGACCTGTTTGCTGCAGGTACTCCACCTCCTCTAAATGGCACAACACGTTGTAGCCAATCCACCGACCAGGCACAAAAGCGGTCTGAGTGGGGTCCACCACATGCTGAAGGGCAGGCCTAAAGCGGGTAGCCAGAGCCTTGGCCAGCAGCTTGTAGTCGCTGTTTAGGAGGGTAATGGGGCGGTAGCTGTCCAACAGGGCCTTGAGCCCTTGCCCTTGTACAGCATGGTGATGACCCCTTCAGTCATGGAGGTTGGCAAGCAGAGGCCATGCTGAGCTTGAAAGGCATCTTGCAGGACTGCCAGCAGCTATGGGCTCAGCACCTCCCAGAACTGGGAGAAGAACTCATAGGGCAAGCCGTCTGAGCCCGGCTTTTTGCCACGGGCAGACAGCTTGAGAGCCGCCTTAAGTTCATCAAGCGTGATGCCCTGCTCTGTACCTTTGCATGCTTGTTGGGCCTCTGATGGCAGCTGCCTGTCCAGTGAAGACAGCAGCGATTGCTGTGCTGACAAGTCAGCAGGCAGCTGCTTGAACATGCCTGTGGGGCTGTCAGCTGAGAAGAAGTTGACAATGATGCTGCCTGCTGCCTGCCATGCATTGTGCAGAGGTCTGCTGCTGGTGATCCCTGTTGCTGCTGCAGGTGAGTGATGACTGTAGCTTGCTGCCTCTGCCTGTGCAAGTAATGGAAATAGTAGGTGGACTGATGCCCATACTCATGCAGCAAGACCCCAGCCCTCAAGGCATCTGTGGCAGCCTGCTGCCGGCGATGCTGCAGGAGATCTGCTGCCGTATGGCGCAATGCATCCAGGGCATGATGACTGCCTGGAGCTGTCACATTGGCCGCTCGAGCCTGGCTGGCTCGCACCCTGAGCACTCTGAGCTGCGTTGTACGCTGGGCATGGAATGTGGAGCAAAAGTTCCTTGCAACATCTTGAATGTCCACCTTGAGCTTGTCCTGTCTGGCTGCGCGGCTGAGAGTTGTGGTTACTGGATTAGCTTGAAGAGAGGTCTGGATCTGAGCTGTCATGAGGGTTTTGAAGGCAGGATGGGAAATAATCGCAGGAGGCATTGACCAAAGCCCTGGGCCGCGGGGAGGTGCATTGGCAGGTGACACTGTGACTGCCACTCCATAATGGTCTGACAAGATGAGGTCTGTGACTGAAGCTGCACTAACATTTGGAAGCAAGCTGTCGCTGACGACCATCTGTCAATTCTGGCTGAGGATGCATTGCTGGTAGCTGTATGTGTGAACTCCCTCGCTTGCGGATGCAAGCACCTGAAGGCATCCTGCAAGCTCAAGGCTTGCTGGAAAGGCAGAAAGCCTGATTGGAAGCCTGTTGGCGGGTGCCTGGCTGGGCCCCAACTAGGTCCAAATCCTCTGCCACGCAGTTCCAGTCACCCCCTAGAAGTAAGGGTGTGCCTACTGGCATGGCAGGAAGGAGGCTTTGCTGGAAGAAAGGTGCTCGCTCCTGCCTCTCGACAGGAGCATACACTGACGCCGTGGTGACATGGCTGCCGTTCAAGGTGCCTTGAGCAGCAATAAATCTGCCACAGGGGTCTCCAGCATAGGCTGAGACCTCTGAGAGAAGGGGACAAGCCTTGAACAACAAGGCCACGCCGCGGATGTGCCAGCAGCCCAAAATAATGGGCCATCCCATGGGGCGGTAGGGACCCCTCTCTGCACCAGTGGGCAGCCTCTGCCTGGGTAGCATGGTGTGTCTCTTGCAGAGCAATGACATGCCATGGCCCAGCTTGCAGGACTGCAAACAATGCCGCCCGCTTCTGCCTCTCTCGGAGCCCTTTGACGTTGAGAGACAGAAGCTGTAGAGAGGGGTCTGGGGTGGCTCATTGAGACCCCCCAAGGGCTGCAGGGGGCACTTTCCAGTACTCTTCGGCTGGTTTGTGCTGCCTGCCTGTCCGTCTGGGGGCTGCCATAGTCGCTGTTGCTGCTGTGGTTGGCATGGAGGGGTTGTCTGCCGCACTGTTGTCTGAGGCTGGACCGTCTGACTGTGCGTCTGAGCCACACAATAAGTGGAAAGACGCATCACCAATGATTGCTCTGATTGCTGTGGCCATGAGCTCCTGCAGCGGCTTGGATAAGCAAGTGCAATCTGCTGAGGGATGCTGGCTGAGCTTTGATGCAAATCTGGAATGGACATAGAGGACTGCTTGCCTGGCAATGGCAACAGGTACGTCAACATCCTCTGCTCATAAGCACATGGCAGAGGAGACTGCAGTGTCAGGGAAGTCCGGGGGCACCGACACAGGCACTGCTGGCAGCATGGGCGTTTCAGCAGGCGAAGGTCAGCAGCAAGGGTGGGGTCTGCCACTGCTGCAGGCACAGCTGAGGTTGATGGACCATCTGTAGCCTCCATAGAGGCTGCTGCTGGGGGTAGCAGTGAGCCTGAGCTGACCTGAGCAACAGACTTGGACTGCTGTGGGTCCAGATCCATCAGCGTTGGCGCTGAGTGGCCCAGCCCAGCCCTGCCACGCTGACCCTCAAGATCCAGGAGGGTCAAGGGGGCGCCCCAAAACCAGTCTGTTTGCAGGAGGCACACATTGCCTGCAGACATTGCCTGCAGACACATTGCCTGCAGATCAGGGGGATGGAAAATCGACGCCGCGGAGCGCCCCCTTGGGGGGCCCGGAGCGACCATGCGTCGAAGACCACAAGGGCCCAGAAAGGTCACTTTTGCAGGTCTGCAGACTAGACATGTTCACACTCGCGCGACCCGCATCGCGCCCACACCGGATGGCGGACTACGCGTCTCTGCCTTCGCGCGCACTGTAGATCTCTGTGTGCAGCTCTGTGTGTCTGACCCTGAGCTTGTCTGGCGTGATCTTGAGTGCAGTCCAGCAGAGTCAGGTCGGGTGTCGTCGGTCCAACAGAAATCTGCTTGCTCATCTTGGCCCGAGGACTAGGGTCTTACACAGACTGTGCTTGTCTGGGAATTTACAGTTTCTGGCCCTGAGCAGTGTGCAGCTCAGCTGCAGTCTTCACACTGCCTTTGCTGCTGCGCCTTGGGCACCTGCTATCAGCTTTGTTGCTAGTGCTGATACCATCTGTTTATGTGTAGTGACAGCTTGGCAAATATGGCTGTCTGTACTTGCTCTTGGTGACTTTTGCCGTAGCTTCGACCAGGTGGAGCTACTGTTCTGTGTTGCGCCTCCAAATTGTATATGCCTTGCAGGTGACCCACATTGGCATGATAGCCATTCTTGGCGGCTCATTTGTGGATCAAGATGACCTGAGTGCTGATGAGCTAGGGGCAGCTTGTGCAGCCGCACACTAGCATCTATCAGGTGACAGCAGGTGTGATAACAGCAAGGAGCTTGCTGGTGCTGATGAAGTTATTGACAAGGGAGATGCTGCTGTTTAGACAACACCAAAGCAGTCCATCACACAATGGCAGCAGCTGTGATGCCAGAAAGGAGCTTGCTGGTACATTGACATGGAAGATGATAATGCTAACAACACCAGAAGAAGCCCAGCTTTGCTTGCACCTGTGCTTTGCCCTTTTCTTGCTTACATGCATTTTGTATTTTGTTGTTTGCATCCCTTGTTATAGACCTATGCTGTTTACCCTTTGTCCTGACACTTTGATCACCCCAGCTTGGTCATGCAGTGGACTCCAACAACCTAGACTTTCCCTGTGCTGTTTGCTGTGTATGCCTTGCTGCTCAGCTGAGCTGCCTTGGCAAGAGTGTGGCAGCCACTCTGGCAGATTTTGTGATTTTTTACAACTGTACCTTGTAAAGACCCAGGCCAGACCCACCCCTCTGCGTTCGCTTTTTTTTTCTTTTTTCTTTTTTTGGCAGGGAGAGATATTCATTACACGAAGCAACGATAACAACCTCAAAGAAATGTGATGTCAACTGCATACCATGAAGCTGAAGCTAACAACACATCTTGATAGAGAAGGATGATCACCATCCATAAAGCATCGTCTGTCTCAGAGCTGTCACAGAGAAGGCCACGTTAGCAGCAACAACACCATTCAAGCCTGCCAACCTTGCACAAAGCACATCCCAGCCAAGCGCCATACCAACGAGCTAAAGAAACTAGGTATTGTCAATACAAGGCACTCAGAATGACAGGACCCTATAGCATAAACATCATCAAGTCAAATCAAAAGGTACACCTAGAAAGCGATGGTCAGGCTCAACATGTCAGACATACATGCCAAACAGGTCAAAGCCAGCCATGTGAACCAATGACATATGCCAAAAGCAAAGCCTCAAGTGGCCAAACAACCATCGGCTAGTCATTAGAAAGGGTGTAAGGCACTGAGCAATTACTTCAAAAAGCCACGCTGCAAGCCCTTGCTAGTAGAGGGTTTGTCTGGAGGCTCTGCCTGTGATGGTGCATAATATGGTCTAGGCTTCTTGTGCTCGCGTGAGCTGCGCCGCAAGCTAAGTGCATGGGAATCATCAGGTGTCAAGGGCACCAGGGCCAAGCTATCAGCAGCTGGAGCCTCTGCCGTCCCAGAGGACTCAGCATCTGACGTAGACTCCGGTCCCCTTCTTTTGCCAGCCAATGGAGAAGCAGCATCAGGCACGCCAGCACAAGGCAAGGAAGCCACAGGCATGGGAGCCCTCAAACCCTCAGCAGCTGAGCTTGGTGCAAGGTGAAGCCGAGCCAACGTAGCTGAAGACCCCTCGACTGTGGGCAAGCTGCTGCAGCCCCCAGGAAGAGGCCAGGTGGCCTCTAGCAACGGCTCATCATCAGGCACAACTTCTTGCTGCTCCACAATAGGCTGTGAGCATGCAGGAGGTGATGCTTGCTGCTGGGGAGGTGATGCTTGTTGCTGCGGAGGTGATGCTTGCTGCTGTCCAGACTTTTGCTTGCCTGCCTGCCGCTTCACCTTCTTTGCCTTTCTGCGTGCCTGCTTGGCAGGGGTGTCAACTGCTGTGGCCTGGCGCTGCTCGTGCTTGTTTTGCAAGCTGCGTGAGACTGATATGCTGACTGAGAGACCTTGAAACTGAATGGACCTG
>JAABUP010002350.1_pt1 | contig 36797 bp, 50 predicted proteins | sample 5559201 | NCBI WGS metagenome assembly JAABUP01 (sample SAMN10711887, study PRJNA513373) | rock metagenome | isolation source: Antarctica rocks | place: Antarctica
ATTCGCTTGGTCAAGCCTGTATGCTGCAAAAATAAAGTGTGCATGTCGTGCATCATGTGTTGGGCATACTGACCACCAATCTGTACAACCACAGCTAGTCAAGGAGGAACCACAGCTCCATCTGCCATCAAGCCCACAGTTGCTTGCTGTATGCATGATGTGGCCTCTGCTTCTTTACCACAGCGCCATTGTGTTGTAAGCATGCTAAAGCTGCCTTTGCAACTTGTTTCTCTGCACACACTGAGGATCGGTGATGCATGCAAAACTGACTTGAACACTTGCATTCCTGGCAATGCTGCTGACTATTGCTTGTTCAGGGCGGGGAGCATCATCCGGTGTGGGATTCGCTATTCCAGTAGACTCAGTCAAGGGCTTGGTAGACCAGATTCTCAAATTTGGGCGAGTCATTCGGCCAGTGTTGGGAATCACAATAGCGCCGCCACAGACCGTCAGGCAACTGGGGCTGGATGGAGTGCTGGTCCTGGAAGCTCCATCTGGCAGCCCTGCCAATCAGGCTGGCATCAAGGGCACTTTCAGGCAAACGCTCCTACGCTTGACTCCTTTGAGCGGCTGTGTTCATCTTTGCACATCCCACTCAGAGTGATCCTGTTCTGCGCAATAAATGTTCTTACTGAGGACGTGTCGTGTTGTTGTCCACTGGGACAATGTTGGCCTAAATGCACTGCAGATGTGGAGATTGACTGTGAAACACCATTGTGAATTGAGCTGTGTAGTCAAGACAACATCACCATGGATCACCTGCTTGGCTGTCCTCACTTGCTGTGCATGCAATGCTGCAGACATGATATGACAATCTGTGACTTAGGACCATGATGCAGCTGTAGCCAGGGACTGCTGCTGAGAGTCTGTGCACTACTCTCACCCTAGTGACTATGATGCAGGGACAACTCAGGCAAGCTGGTTCTTGGTGACATACTGACAGGCATCAACGGCAAGGCTATCAAACTACAGAAAGACCTGTTTGCAGCCCTGGATGACTTGAAACCTGGGGACAAAGTTCAGCTTGATATTGTGCGTGAAGGAAAGCAGGACCAGGTCTCTGTTACTCTTGGCGAAAGGAGTGATCCATCAGCAACTGCAAATGGAGCAATTGGGCCTGACTAGTTTTGCATAAAGCAGTTCATACGCATTTTTGCTTCCCTCCCTTCTCCCCAAGTCCACACAATTTTGACGAGTACAAGGTTTAGTTCCATTGTCGATAGTGTTTAGCATGCCAATAAATTGTGACTGATGTGACATGCATTATCATAACAATACACAAATAGTTGCGTGGGTCTGAGTGAGCACTGGCTACAAAATCTTTCTGGTGACTTTTTAGCGTTGTGCACAAGCACATGAGTGAATGTGTGTGAGTACACTTTATTAAAACAGGCCCTGCTAGTAAGCAATGCTTTTCTGAAGTATCGGATCCAGAAAACATAATATGGGATGGTTTGTTCCTCCCAAATCACATTGTATCAACCCTGAGCGAAGGTGCTGCATGCAAGGGTTTCAGGCCCGTTCAGTGACCCTGCAAATTCTAGGACGAATGCAGCCTGGAGAGACAAAACGTTGCTTGCTTGCTTGTGAGCGCCACCAACAACAGCCTCATTCACGGGTGCAGACAGGCATCAGGAGAAGTCTGGATTTCCCACGTACTTGCCTCACTGACGGCGACAAGAATTATCCAGTGTTTGTCCCCTATGACAGGTTCAGCAGGATATCTGTGAAGTGCAAAGCACCAAGCCTAGCGCAGACCGTAACAAAGCTGGCCATCGTATTAGGCTGCTTTTCTTGAACAGCTGTTGGACCAGGTCACATGGCAGGTGCTGCTATCATGACTACTGGCTGCCATGGCCAGGGACAGCTGATTCTGTGCCGTAGATCACAAGCCTGGCAGCAACCTCCAGCGGGCATGCAGGCGCCGTAGACTCAGCCAGGCTGTGAAATGCTCTGCTACACAAACAGCAACACATGTGTCTGCATCTCATATCACGTTGAGTGACTTGGTGCTGTTAGGCACACAGGCAAAGCTTGCATGTAGAACGGCACACTGAGCAAACGGCACACCAAGTTGCATCCTGACAAGACGCATGAAGGGCATATGGCACACCATGATACACAGGCACACCGGTACAGCTGGCTGTTGAGCATGCAGCCAAGTCTGAGCATGCAGCCCGGGGTGTGCAAGCAGCCAGGGGTGTGCATGCAGCCCGGTACAGCCACGCTCTAGACAGCTGTCCTGCAGAGTGTACGTGGCTTCACCCCTAGCATTGGGAACATTGCACAGGCCCCCCTGTTTGTATGGAAAAAGTGTCAGTGAGGCCTGTTGTTGCTTTTTTGTGAAGGAGGAGCCAATGCAGACAGAGCCATTCTGTGCTCAACCTTCCCGCCAGCGCAAGCAGCAAGGTTGCAGCTCTACCACAGCTGAAACGTCACGCGGGTGCTGCAGAGGGAGCAACTGTTGCTACATTCAAGCAGCTGCTCGTATCTTTGTCAAAAGGTGGTGGGCACCCATCCCTCCTTTGCCCAGGGAAGCAATCCTAAACATCCACACCCCAGAGCTCAAACATGGCTGCATCAGAGCTGCCACAGCCTGACTAGGCAGGTGAATGTGCAAGGTTGTGCCCACAGTTGGTCATGTGATGCAGGAGGTACCAGTGCCAAAGGCTTAAACGGGCGCCATGAGTATGTTGAGGCCTGAGGGTCACACCAGTCAGGGCATAAACAGCCCCTCACACACCCCTTACATGCTGACAGCTGTAACAAGTCATAAGGCAATGGAGATGGTTACAAGCAGATGTTGCAGCTGCATGCAGCAAAGGACAAGGCATAACATGGCAACACAGCATATACAAGTAGTGTCCAATGCTGTGAGGCCCATACAGAGGCAGTTGTACTTGTACATGATCAGGTCACACACGACAGCTAATCAACACCCAATACAGTTGACACAGGTGATGACTACGCAGCTTTTTGTAGACTACATCACCTCAGAAGGGAACAAAGCTGAATCTGGCGAAGCAGCACAGCTGTGGCCCTCACCCTTTTGAGGAAGATGTGCTGTTGAGGCTTATCCTGGTGTCAATGCTGCTCAGCGCTAGCAGTACTTTGCAGCAAGTATTGCAGCAGGTAGTGCTCATGGTGCAAATGCACTATTGTGAGGGTAGCTTGCATGCACACAAGTGACGTTTTCCTTGATGTGGTTTGCGTATGCTCTTTTGTTGTGTATTTGCGCTACAGTAAATGACGTCTATATACTCAGCACATATTGTGAGGGTGTAGATAGTTGCTGCTAGGTTTGCATGGTCAGACCAGCCTGACAGCAACAAGGGATGCAAGGTATGGCTGTGATTCGGTTGGAATGGAAAACATCAGGCACATCAGAAATGAATGGTCGCTTGTGAGACAATGCCATGAAGGTGCAAGACAACATGCACAGCTGACCACAAGACATAACAGAACAAGTGTTCTGGTCCTGGGGTGTCAGCAACTGACTTTAAAGTAGCTGGAGTATCACCCACCGTGTCAACGACTATAAGCTGCCGCAAGTATCCATTTCTGACGTTGCTGATTTTTTGCAATGCACTGCCTGCAATGCAAACATATCTGTTACGCCGCATAGTCGCCCGCAAAGGCATGCCTGCACAGCGCAACGTTCGGTCGCTGCGTGTGCCTTCACAACCATGTCTATCAGGTCCCAATTCGTGACATGTGCACGGATCTGAAACCGCGAGCGCAACACAAAAGCCTCACAGCGACAAATGCCGGCAAAGAAGTTGCCTGAGTTTGACTGGCTTCTGATCAGTCACGTTTGATTTATCCTCCCGTACAGCCCTAAAAGGCCAATCCACCCAATCCATTGCTTGCGCGCAGAGAATTTAGCTCCCAACTGCTCGCAACAGGCTGTGTGAGCCTTGCAGGCAGAAAGCATTCGTACGACATTAGCCCTTGAACGTAGCTTCAAGTGACAAGTAGACATGATCCGATTGACGTCCTCTTGTTGTGCTTCCCCTTTGTTTGCAACTAATCTGCAGCAACGTCAAGGGGACCGTCATCGGTCAATATCGACGTGTCCTCGTCTGCTCGCAAGAGCTGAACGCGCAGACCTCAGACGTCTGCAAGCTCCCAAAGTCACCAACAGGCATGCTATCCGCTGCAAACCCGTTGCAGCAGCCTCTGTGGGGCTGGACAAGGACCCAGAGAAGGAAAACAGCAGAAAATACAGAAGAACGGTACGAGTTCAGGTCGCCACATGGTAGCTCGAAGCACTGAGCCCGCGTGAACCCCTGTCTGTACACATGCGCTCGTACAGGTGTTTACCTTCGAGAATTGGGCCGCCCATCGGAGTCAGAAGCGCTACCAAAGGCACCTTTTAGCACTCCTTCAGGTGATGCACAGTACCCCTGTGCCAGGGACTAGCTAGCGTGCACGTCAGCCTTGCGTACGTGATGTCTCATGCAACCTCTCGGTATGCAGAGCCGCATCGTACGAGGTTTGATTCAGCCTCTGGGCGGTCTGACGGCACTTGCCACGTTTGTCGCCGTGTACGAGAGTCTGCGCGAGGTGAGTTTCGTGTCGCGCTGCACCAGTGCGCAGGATTTTTTTATACCTGACTCAGGTTGTTGCTCCACGCACTTGAAACCACTTCCCGACTAGTTGTGCTGTGTTGCAGATGCACCAGCTGCCAGCAGCCGCGCCTGACATCACCTTCAACTTGACAACTCCATTCAGCTCTACCAGCTTTGCGCTGTCGCTATTGCTGGTTTTCAGGACAAACACCTCCTACTCACGGTGGAATGAAGCCCGTACCCTCTGGGGTGGCATCACCAATCGCTCTAGGGACCTTGTCAGACAGGTAGCGCAACCAAATAGCCTTTGCACCCTCTGCTGTCCATACCCATGTTGATTGCATGCTGTCCTTCACGGTAATGCTAGCTAGATCAGTATAGCCAATCAGCACAAAGACGCAGGAGCCTTGCACATAGCAAATCTGCATGGACATTGACACATACATACTTACGTGCAGGCAATCACCTTTGTCCCGGCAGAGGAGGATGAACTGGTTGACATGTACAAGCGGTGGACCATTGCCTATTCCAGAACCCTCATGTGCCATTTGAGGGAAGATGAGGACCTTGCAAAAGTGCTCGAGGTGTGCTTTGCAACTCATTTGGTGGCATGCCATATAGACGTACACCTGTTTGTGCATAAGCTGTGGGTATAAACCGCTTTGTTGATGCTCTGCGCAGTCCCGTGTTGTCTTGTGGGTATCATTCAATGCATTGATGATACCTGGGTAGAATATCTTGGTCCTTGCGTAACAGATAGCTTGCTGAAGGCAACTTTTAAATATGAACAACTACTACTTGCTGTGACTGTTCACCTTGCTAAAGCCCAGCAGCCCACACCAGGTCAGCATGCTGATGCAACATATCACAGCTGTGTCTTGTATAAACAACATTCAGATATGCTTGTTCCTCAGGTATGGCTCTGTCAGTCCAACTTCCTGACACAGCTGTCAAGCAACTTTGCAAGTTGGACCAGGTATCAGGTCACATGGTGCCCTGCAGTAGTGATGTGGTTTGTGAAGGATCAAGCCATCAGCAAAGCAATTCAGTATAGACTCCAAAGTGGTTCAAGCTCATCCTCACTCTTCGCAGTTGGCAGTCAGAGGGCTTTTGCTGTCTTGTTGTGCTCAGATATACTGCAGCACTCACATCAGTCCTGCTATAGGACATTTGCACCCTGATGAGGTCACATTTGTAATGGCAGCCCAATGCATGTGCCACTATACATCAAGTGTGCTTTCTCCATGCAGGCAACACATGTCACAACCAACTTGATACTTCCATTGCAGGGAACTCTGCGCCCTGAAGAAATCAAGCAACTCATGTCATCTCAGCACCGGCCCAACTACATTCTGCTGGTTCTCAGTGAGCTCATTGAGCACACGGACATTGTGACCCCAGAGAGGTTCAGGATGGATCAGAACCTTACTTTCCTGCATGATGCTCATGGAGCGTGTGAGCGTCTCCTGAAGACCCCCATTCCTCTGTCATACACCAGGTAAAGCATGTTCAATTGCTCACTTCATTGCATGTCCGCAGAAAGGCTCACGCTCTTACATAAGGCTCATACAATATGCAAGCGCCCAGGCCTACAAGTGCTGCCTGAGGTTACATATTTCTTCATGTTATGCCCCCAAGTAAAAATAAAGCGGCAGAACTGCATGCTTCCCAGCAGCTGGACCTGTGCAGAAGGTGAATGGGTTGTTGCAGGCACACATCAAGGTTTCTGATCATCTGGTTGACAGCCATGCCTTTCACACTATGGAAGTCGTGCGGTCTGGCCATGATTCCTGCCACTGGGGTGCTGGCATTTCTGCTGCTTGCCATTGAGGAGATTGGAGTGCAGATTGAGGAGCCATTCAGCATCCTGCCCCTCGGTAAGCTCTCTCACTGTGCCTGCTCTCACAGTGCTTGGGCTCCAAGCATGCTAGTCATGTGCATTGTCTCTGTTGGCACAGCAGCTCTTGCCAGTACAGCACAATGTGTCGGTGATGTTAAGCTCTGAGGCAAGACTAGCCTACTGCATGTGCCGCCACAAGAGCCGTATGGCAGCAAAGCATCACAAGCATCATTGTGTACAGTCAGAGTAGAAGCACTCACCCTGTATAGCAGCAAAGCATTATATGCACGGTTAACATAGCCAGAGCAGGACCCTTATGTCCTGTGGTTATGAGGCTAGTGTGGACTGCAGGTATAGTCAGGGTGTCAGCCATTGCTGCCAGGCTTGTTGATTTCTGATCCTCAATACCCAGTAGCTTAGCGGTCACACTGTCTTCTGCCTGTGCTTGTGCATGTCACTGTGGGCGCTGCTCATTCCTACAGTGCTGCACAATCCGTACAGCTTTGACACGGCAACCATGTCTGTTGCACCACCAGCTTAAGGCTTGAGGTGTGGCTCGATGGATCCTGTGTTGTTGCAGAGGCGATTTCTGAAACCATCAAGGGGAACTGCTTGGAGATGAGGTCATACAGCTCCGACATCAAGAAGCTGGTCAGCCCAGTGGCCATGAGATCCACCAGCTACCAAAATGGAAATGGCAATGGCAGTGGCAAGAAGCAGTCTGCTGATGATCACGCCTTTGCCACACCTGATATTTCCTCTACAAACTAGAGGACACTGAATGCCAACACGTCAGGCTGTTGGCCCTATATATGACTTGGAAAACAGGTCTGGACATGCCAGGCAGGACACAGCTTTTGGCAGAGTCTGGCTGACCCTCATTGGGTTTTGTGCACCAGCAGAATGGAGAAGGGTGAACAGTCCACGTCTGTTTACTCTCAGATCAATGTACCTTTTGCTTGACTTTGATTAGTCAATCGTAGCTGAGATTTTGTAGTGGCTCTGCCTGGTAGCATTTGGCAATGTTCACAGATTCATTTGCCTCACACTGTAGCTCATTGATTGAGCATTCTTTTGTGTAGTTGCTTCTTCAGTTGCAGAAAACTGTTGCTGCCTTTGGCATTGTGCCAGCTTGTTGGGTCTCAAGACCTCAGGAAGCTGATCACATTCCATTAGTCTGGTCATACTCGTCCTTTTTTGTTACGGAGATTGGGGTAATGGTCGCGGCATGACGTTTTTGCACACAAGTGTATTACAATAGCACTTGGAGGTCTTGGAATACACTGAGTGTTGTCAATGCTGGATATCACACCTCGAGAGCTCTCGATTTGCGTTATGACGTAACTTTCACAGAGTTGTGAGCATGAGACTGTTTCAAAGGTTCAACCGATTTTGAAAAAGTGGGTTGCAGACACTCTTGTGGCTTATGTACTGTGTGGTCGAGACTTGGACATCTTCCACTGTTGTCAAATAGTAACATAAAGTGGATTTTTGATCACTTCGATAGGCTGGCCAACATCAGAAGGAATTGTATGTTACTCAGCAGACGAGCTTGCAGTGTTGCTGATGCATTGACAAACCCGTATGCCATGCCATGGCATTTCAGTCTATTGGTTTCTCCTATAATGCCATGCCAAAGTCCTGGCAAAATGGGCTGAACATGACAGCATCATGCTGCATCTGTACCATAACACCCTACCAGGCAGGGGCGTTTAGGGATGAGCATGGCTCACACAGCCATGTTGCGGTACATGAATGTCGTGTCCACAATGAGTCATCATGATCAGACGTTGTGTCTGGTACTGGCAATGACCAGGGAATGTCAGGCTGGGACCGCCGCAAGGATGTCCAAAACCGAAGATTTCCTATATCAGTGCAGTCATCAGAGTTGAGACCTGGCCTGCTAAACCTCCCATGTCTGAGGGCTACTCCAGTGCTGCTCGTGAGCTGCTTATTTGCCGCTATGAACTTTGTTTCTATAGCTTGTTGCGTACCACATTGTTGACTGTGTACGTACACATGTTTGACAAGCTACATGCAGCTCATCCGATTGCAACTCAGCAGTCTTGCGGAGCTCGCTTCAAATGAGACTTCTGACACACCTGGTTGATCTTGCGAAGCAGCACGAAGTTGTCTGATACACCAGCAGGTGTCCACATGCTGGTGTATGTTACAAGTAACATGGCCCAGTCGGTGCATGCATACTTCACCACTCACAGAGCTTGAGTGCACCAGCAGCTGCTACAAAGCTCAGTGCATTGCTTGCAAAGGCTGCGAACTGCCAAGCACTGTTGCTTGATCTCTGATGGTCAACACATCTCGGTCGTCACTTGCTCAGAGACTGCCAGTCTGTACATGTGCTGAAGCTGCAACAGACAACTAGTGCAAGATGTTTAGGCAGGAGCAGCTTTGCATTGGCTGTATGCACATATACACTTATTTGATTGTGGCGCCATGATTGCAATGGGCCTCCCATTGTGTCATGCATCCAGGATGCTAAATGTGATAGCTCATGTTGTGCCTTGTCTGTTGTGCCACTGCTTGTGAGGCGTTCATGCTTTACACTTTGCACACAAGGCATGCTGCTGCAGTATGTCACATCAGTGCAGTGCTATTAGCAAGTTTGGGTTGACTAGTGTTTTGAGTCAAATTTTGCACAGGCCCAAGGAAAATGTTCCTGTTGCCTGTTGTGGCTGCACGGTGGTAAACAGGAAAATGCCCAGCTCCGTGAGCGGATTGCAGGAGCTCAATTGTCAAACATGCAGGCAAGTCAGCAGCTCTGTGCAGCTGACTGAGTGATCGCAATTTGGAAAGCTGGCTGCCTGGGAACTCTAGTACTTAGCGTTTACTTTCTAACGGATTGCCATCCGCTTCAGAATTCAAGCAACAAGCAGTTGGCGATGCATATGCAGTGCATGCAAGTCCGAGTCTGCTGCAGCCAACTTGAGGCAGAACTTCTGAAATTGAGCTGAGAACAAATTGTGAACAGGTTCAATGGCATGTGCAAGCGTCAGCGTGCTGTCCCCGCGAACAGCAACGGTCCAGCGTCCAGCATCACTGATCCACCGCTCTCTGGGCAAAAACGCAGTCCGTGCACGCCTTCCTTGCGGATGTTCGACTCACCACCACACCTGCAAGAAGCATGCTGTGACTACTGCGCATGCCGGGCGCCAAGGTACCGCATCAGTCGGCGCTATGTCCGCTGCATTGACGCCTACTATACAGGCCCGACGCTGTCCCGCAGGGTCAGGCCTGTCATCAAGGGGCGCTAGCGTTCAAGGCTTCGCTCCAGCAGTCAGACACGCAAGACGCGTTGCCTCCGTGAGCATCGCTAATCTACCTGCCTTGCCTTGTCAGTTGCCTGCCGAGACCATGAACTCCTGTCGTCCACAATTGTGTACGACAGCCAGGTCCACCAGGTTCCGGCGATTATTGCTTGAATTGCTGACCTCTTGATTATGGCATCCTCGCAATTGCGTCAGCGCCATCCCTGTCCTGTTCGATGCGTCCTACTTTTCGTGCATGCTACGGACAAGCTCAGATAAATGCAGTACTATGCAGTGTACATAGCTTTACAAACTAAGTGAATCTTGTCACACTTGCCGCACGTTCAGGTTGTGCGTGCCAGCTCAGCAGCAGGGGAGGTCGAGCAGTCAGCAGAGGGTGAGCTCTCCTCTTTTAAGTTGCCACGTAAAACGTATTTGACCAAACACCTGCTTCACGTCCTTGACCCTTTAGTCTGTTCATACTTGCACACAGCAACTGCCACTCACTTTGCATCTGGCAGCACTTTTTTGAATGCACATATGAAGCCAGTGAGGTGGGGTGCCAAATGCTGTACGCCACTAAAATACCATAATGGTTGACACTAGACATGCTAAAAGACCAAAAAAGGCTAAAAGAGCATGATGCACTGTGAGATGCATATACATCCAGGTTGCAGTTTGCACTAAAAGAGCTTTTAGCTCACCTCATACACTGCCTCATTCTGCAGCGTCATCATGCCTGCAGACACCGGGACGAGGTTAGCAAACTACGGAACCCATAATACCACCTGCCAGTTCTTCTACGTAGTATCTGTCGACTACCCCAGCACATTTCAGAGACTGGTGACCTTACCGCACTGAGTGTGGTGAATCACAACAACTTCTTCAGTCCCCAGCATTCTCTGGGAGACCACCAGGGAGCGAAGGGCATCATCAGAAATGCGTCCTCCAGCATTCCTGATGACGTGAGCATCACCAAATCTGAGTCCCAGGAATTGTTCTGGGTGCATGCGAGCGTCCATGCATGTCACAATTGCAATCTTGCGAGCAGGAGGCGCTGGCAATTCTCCTGAGTGGAACCCTGACTGGAAGTTCTTGTTGGAGATGGAAAAGTCAACTACATTGCGTGTGGTCCTCCCTGAAATGTCAAAGGAGAAGATGTCGCTCTTGGGTGAGGGCCTCAATGTCAGCTCTGACTGGGGATCAACAGCATCCTTGATCCTGCCGAAGTCCTCTGACTCATCCCTGTCACTCTCAATCCAGCTGCAGACAAGAGCACACAGATGCATGAGTCACAGAAGTGCAAAGTCCCTTTGCACCGGATTCTGTAAACAAGCAGTGCCAGCCTCCAGAATCTTGCAACAGATACATCACAAGCTCAACAGCAACAACTAGGATGCATTCAACACAAGGTCAACAGCACTGACAACACTTCATGTCACACTACCATAATGCCAAGTGCAGTCAGACACCAAATTGTCAGAATCTAGTGGGCAATACAGTGTCTTGTCATCTTCACGCAGGCTGTGATGGTAAAGAGTGTGCCTTACTTGTAGGCGTATGTGATGATCTGTAGAGCCAGGAAGACCATGCGAGCATAGCTCTGTGTAGTCCAGGTCGCTATGCTGGCAGCGCTTATTGCCCACCTGCACAACAGGCAATGCGCATCCCCTCAGTCCACATAGTATCAGAACAGCAACACGCTGGATACCTTCCATCTTCAGATCATCCCGGCAGCGCTTGTGACTTGCTCAAAATACCTGCTGTGCTTCCAAGCATTCCTGACCAGCTAAGATCAACGCAGGTCCAGCAGATCAACACAGCGTGCATTCATTGCAACATCATTCCAGCAGCATGCATTACCCATCAAAACGTCGCCACAGCCATGTGCTTACTGTTCGCTACAACACCACGCTGGCATCGTAATGTGCCCATTACACAGACCCGCAGAGGTGTCCAGACAGAGCAATCATGACTGTGCCGCCATTTCAAGTTGTGAAACATTCAGCAGCAGAACATGGTTGCAGTCTGAGTAACAATGAGCACAAGATTTCAAACCCACATGCAGTCACAGTTCCTCTTTGGGCGACAAAATGGCAGCATACTGCAAGGGTATGAGAGCTCACCAGAGAGAGGATGCATTGCCAGCAGCAATGGCAGCCAAACTGAGATTCATGGTTTTGTAGGTTGTCCCATCCATCTTGCACTGGTCAGCAGCATCCTGCAAAACCATCGCTACCATTGTAAGCATTGGCTCAGGCCCAGACTACTGTGAAGTGTTGCAGGTCTTGAGGTGTGCCAGATTTAGAGTTCATTCGCTTAGTGCCTGGGCCAAAGACGCAGAGACACTTTGCGTGATGTAAATGCCAGCCAACAAACGGGCATCAGAGTAGCTGATGCTGGTGGAAACTGTAGCATAAGCCACCATGACACAACAACAAGTCATGAACAAGGTCACATGCAGTTTTTCCAGGGAATATTGGCACTCATTCCATTCAGTACCTCAGCCTAAAGCTCAGCCTGCTGAATCATTGCCAGCTCACAGCTCAAGCCAGCAGCTTACACCCCAGCAGCTTGATGACACTGAAATTGCCTAAGCTGGGATGTGCATTCAAGCAGCAAGCAGGCGCAATAGCAGGGCGATATAAAGGCAGGCACAACATCACATAGAGCTCCCAGCAAAGGTCAGGTCGAGCATTGTCAGGCCAATGGTACGTAAGCAGCAGAGGACTGTACAGCGGTCTATGAACTTGGACCATCCTGCGACAGCCTGGCAAAGTGTGTTGACCAACCTTGAGGCAGTAAGTTTGTATGGCGGCCAAGAAGGTGGAGAGCCCAATCTCACGCTGCAGGTACAGGCTGACTTGATCGTTTCCAACCACCAGCCACTGAGCTGCCAACTGCACAGACAGACACAAAGCATGTCAGAAAGCGTTTTGGGTGATCGAGGAGCTGGCTACACACACACTCATGTCTGTCATGACAGTATAAGAGCAAAACAGCTTCATGCACAGGGTGAACAGAGCATACAATAAGTGCCAGACTGCATGGTCGACACAGGATGATATTTGTCACGATACCATTAACTTGCAGATTTGCTGCATCAAGGTTGCTGGGGGTGCAGGACATGCAGAGAAAGGATCAGTGGGCAGGCAAGTGGGGGGGACTTGGGGCAGGAGCACTAGAGGAAAACATGGAAAAAACGGAGAGGGTGGCGCGGGGTTGCAAGGGACGGGGAAGAGGGGGTGGGGGAGCAGTGGGGATAAGCAGGTACAGTGTGGGGAGGCAGGGGTTTGATGGGGACACAGGACAAGGGGGTGTGTAGAGGGGATAAGAAAGAGCAGCAGATGAGAGGTGAGACTGTGAGTCTACCTCATGGGAACCAAACAGGAGCACGAGGGAGTAGACTCCAAGGCCAGCCGACAGAAGGCTGTAGATGGCAGCATTGGTGTTCTTGGGGCTGAACAGGTTGGCCAGGCTGGTGCCAAAGCCCTCAGCAATCTTGGTCAGGCTGAACTTGTGGCCTGACGTCTGTCCGTAGACAACAGCAATGGCAGTAGTAGTGGCCAGACCAGCAGCCAACCTGCAGAGCAGCAGTGCCTGTCACCACTGCTTGAACTTGGCCTATAAACAAGAAAGTTACACTCTGTTTTTGAAGGGAAGGCACAGCACCACAAAATGTTTCTTGTTTTCAACTTGGGAGGGTCACCCCATACAAGCAGCAGAACTGTTCAAGGGCTGGCTTGATACTGTTTCAGCTTGAGGGACTCAGACACTGTTCTAGGGTAAGACATTCCTAGTTGAGTGGAGATAGAGGGGATCTTAGAGTAATTTTGGCCAGAAGTCAACACCTGGTCAGTACCACAAGCAATGAATGTGTGAGATAGCTTCAATAGCAATCACTTCTTTGGGGTCAGCGTAATTTTCACTAGCAAAAGCACAGTTGTTCCTGTCCAGAGACAGTGCAAGCAAAAATGCAGTCTCAGTTCGCGGTGTCCAAGGCAGACTCCACAACAACAACAAAACTCACTTCTGCCAGAAGGGCTCCAAAACACTGGCTGGGGTCTTCCACAGGTAGAAGAGGGTCAGAATTCCTGCCACAGTCAATCCCAGGTTCTGGCGCCTGGAGGTGGCAGAGTTCAAGCGTCCTTTCTTGGCAGCTCTCTGCACAGCATCAATGCAGACATCAAGCATTGAATATTCAAATCTAACATACACACTCGCTTTGCTCTGCGCTAAGGCATTGGCACTGGCATCTGGATCAGATAGAAGGGATGGACGTGGTCTCGGTTCGATGTTACGGTCTCTGAGGAAGCAACCAATCTGACATGCCACACAAAACAGGTGAGAGCATTGAAGAAGAGGGCTTCGCCAGATGAAAAAGTCAAGGTGCATGGGCTCCAGAGGAAGATTATCAGATACCACAATGACTGCTTGATGAACACCATGAGCACAATCACACTCTCCAACATACACCAGACACTATACCAGCAGCCACACACTGAGCTTGGCCACCAAGCAATGATAAGCTGTGAGTCTAGGAGCCAATATACTCAACAGGTGTGACACCTTTTGGCACAAAGCTACAATGAGCAATGCGATGCTTTCACTATGTTTGAAGTAAGCAACAGTGAGAGATGTTTGCCTGCAGTGCCATGAGCAGCTGAAGTCTGCATATGGTGGTGGCAAAGATTGTGTGTGTCATAGCCACGGCTAAATACTGGGCTCAAGTTCAGGTATCTCGAGCATAGCAAAATGAACACCCACAGCAAGAGTCTGTGCCTCCAGACGGTGCAAGAAAGTCTTACCGCAAGCGTGTAGGCGGCCACAGCTGGGGCCAGGGTTGAGAAGCCTGCCAACCTTTGCAGGCCCAGAAAACCAACATGTGGGTTGGTGACAGCATGGCCAAAGACGTAGTCAAAGAACTGGCGGGTGGCAAAGAGTTTAGCAGCAGCAATAGTGCCCCACACCACTGCCAGTATCCCATAGGCAGTCTTGTGCTGATCCTTGTCATCCAGGAAACCTACAAAGCACTGAGTTCAGCACCTTCTCATTGAGGGCATGCTAGACACATGGTGTAGTGTTGCGAGGGCTGCACAGAAGTCACCATGCATGCTGCTTTGTCTAATTGTCAGCTGATTCAGGAGTGCTTTTGTCACCACATGCGGTTCTAGAGGCTTCTGGAGGCGTTGGATGCAGACACCAAGCAGTATCACCGACAGATGATGATTGCTACATTGTGTTGCAGAGACTGTAAACGGGATGCAATGCATGTCTGCACTTTGCTTTGTTTGCTGCATTGCCCAAATGGCCTTGCCACTCAGCATGGGACATTGACAATATTTGTGCACTGCCTGCAGAGTGTAGAGAAGCGCCTGGGCAGAGAGGCAAGGGAGCACATCCATGAGAATGACTACATGCCACTGGGTACAGATCTGGTTGCCAGTGTCAAGAGGGATGTCCAGGTTGTGAAAGACTACCCAGCTATTCCAAATGACACCCCTGTCCATGGCTTCATCTATGATGTCACCGATGGATCTCTGAAACCTGTTGTCTCAGACTGATAGCATACGGCGCGGATGCAAGGTCTTGAGCAGATGTGCCACCACTCCGTTGGATCCAATTTTGACACCTTTGCATCTTCAGACCTGCTGCTTGATGGCAAATGTATAGGGAAAGATTTTCCATGGCGTATCCAAGTTCAGAGCAAACAGTAGCAATCATGCCCGCTGGACTGCGAACAATTTTTTGGAGTTTTTCATTCTTTTAGTAGTCAAGTGTGAGCATCTTGCTGTCTCTATGAAGGGGCAACAGTGCACACCATGCTATATGTTGCAACTAAGAAGCACGTGCTGCATTTTTGTGCCGAGCAGCGCTTTTACTCAACGACACTCATGGAATACGTGTAAAACAAGGAGAGTCTGCAGTGCATATGTAAGCAGTGTCATTGTTGGGTGATATCTGCATGTCTCAGGCTGCCTTTGAAGGACTATTGGATTCCCGCCTCTGTGGTTGTGTTGAGACAATGCTCTGTGTACGTCACTTGCTTCTTGATGGCCTGAAGCTGCTGCTTGTACAGCCTGCATAATGTGTCAGTGCTGGCGCTCGTGCGCTCGAGGAGAACAGCCTGTACAGCGCGCACATACAGCAACAGTGATAACATCCGGACCTGTAGGACTCCACAGCTGACGGGCGAGGGTCTTGCGGCCGCTGGGGAGTTTCGTTCCATATGCGGAGGGACGATGATGACTTGCAATCACCCTTGAGGCCAGCCTTGAGGCGATGCACCTCACTCGAAAGCTCCTCTATACGTCGCAGAAGTTCCTGCGACGGCAAGGTTCTCAGGCTTTGCAAAGTTCGACCGCCCAACCCTTGCTCACAGCACGGTCTCACCTGAGCCTCGCCGGACTCATGTTTCTCGCCTTCTGCCATCAAGCGTTCTTGGAAGTTGCGCAGGGTCAGACTCATGTCCTGCTGATGAGACGCGCAATGAACCGTGACCAGCTGGCAAAATTCACAAAAGGAGCACCACCGCTGCAAGGGCTTGATCACGCACTTCGTGCAGGTTACGCTTGACGTGATCGTATCCACTGCGTTGACTTTTGTTTCACAACCTCGGCAACCTCCGTTTCGCCGGGACAGTTGACAATGGGTGTCAAAGCGAAGTGGTCTTCAAACAACCTTTGCCTGGCGTGAAAGTACCTGCGTACAAAACCACTTTCCCCCTGAAGCCTTGTGACAATAGCTTGCGAAACGGCGAACGCGCACCATGCTTGGCACACAGAAGACTTGTTTCGTGAGTGAGCAGTGGTGTTGTTGAGATTCGATATTTTGGTAAGCTGCATCAGCCCCTCTTCTTCATGGCCTCTTTCGCTGCGTGCAACCCTCCTCAAGTCACTGTGCTGTTTGCACAGGTCACCGCAATGTATGCACGAGACGCATTCGAGTCGGCCTCAAAGGGTACAAGTGCACCTGTTGTTGGGAACGGTGCTCCACAAGGTGAGAACAAAGCAGGATGACAGAGAAAGCCTCTTTTGTCTCCCTGCCTTTTGCCTGTGATGTGCATGGTCATGATCATCTGACTGCTCACTGAGCTGCTGGTGAGGCACGGAAAGTGCTTGACCATGACTCCGCGCATGACTAGTCATCCAGGCTGGCATGGAGATATTGGCATCTCTACGTCGCAAAGGGTTTTCAAGGTTTCTGTTACATTAAGCATGGTATGAGCTGAGCAACACCACTGCAGGTGTGCCTGGTCAACAGCAGACAACTTCAGACACACACATTGCAGAGCTTGGGGAGGCTTCTGCACGTCAGCCTGTAGATAATCTCACAGAGGATTACAGTAAAAAAGCTGGCAAGAGTAGCAATACCAGCAAGATTGTGGAGGAGGCCCCTTTCACAATCAACGACTTGCAATCAGAGCTGTCCAGTGCCCCTTCTGTGCCCCATCCAGCCACTGACAGTGAATGGGGTGCTGACTTAGCAGCATCAGGTGCCAGCCCAGATGATGCTCTGTTGCCGGATCAGCATAGCAAAGCAAAGCCAGTTGGCCAGCATGTTCCTGAGCCAGAAACAAGCATCAGTAGCCAAGCTCATGACCTTGACTCTGAAGGCACAGCCCCAATGCACAGAGGGCATGCAACAAGTGCTGAGCTGGCAAGCAGTCACGCAGCCACAGGAGCTGCCAACACTGCCAGCTCCAGCCACGGTTCTGCATTTCAGCTGCAGCAGCAGGCAGCTCGTGATGACTGGGCAGAGGTTGACTTTGTTGCGCCAGATGCTTCAGCATCTGATGCGCACCTAGCATCAGACAGAGCAGGCAGACAGGCAGGGGTTGCACTTCACAGCTCCAGGAAAGCTTCCCTGCCGTCACAGCAACAGACAGGCACTGATGAGCATCCCTCATCTGCTGTTCCAGCAGGCACAGCAGTACACCAGCAACCAAGTCAGTCTTCCAGTACAGATGCAGGCACAAGCCGCCAGGTGCAGTATGAAGAAGTAGATGCATTCTCAGCGCCCAAAGCTGACACTGCTCAGCCTGATGACTGGACAATCAATGCTTTCCCAGAGGACCCAGCTACAGCTGAACAAGCTGTACGCTCTGACGTGGAATTCGCTGATGCTGATGGTGCTGTGTGCTCAAGCCAACAAGCGTCAGCAGACAATTGGGCTGACCACTCCTTCTCATCAGACGTTGCCCAGCCCAGAGAGGCGCTCTCAGAACCACTCAAGACGGAAGTCAGCAGCAGGACAGCGCCCACTGATGCTGTATTGCCTGCAGGGCAGGCATCAGTCAATCACGACTGGGCAGATGCTGCATTTCCAGCAGACATACAAGCAGTAGCGTCTCAGGTCCCAGATGCATCAGATGCTGACACCAGCCACAGGCAAACAGACACAGCTGCAGGCGATGATTCCAGGCCAGACCAAGCTGTTGCATCTGAAGGGCCAGAGGCAGCGAAAGATAATGCTTTGACAGATCAGTCATTATCTGCAGACGCGTCCACTGCAGCAGGCAGCAATGATACCTCAGACAAAGCTGTCGTCAGTGTACAACGGCAAGCATTTGGAGTTGATGACTGGGCAGATCAGGCGTTCCCTGAAAAAGCAGCCACAGCAGCACCCATTGGCGTTTCTGCTGAGCAAGTTGCTGCTGAGCAGGCAGCTGCAGATGGTGACTGGGGAGACGATGACTTTGGGGACTTCAACGATGCTGCAGAACAAGGCGACAATGACGGCTTTGGGGCTTTCAATGAAGCCAGCGCAGAAGCTGGTCCATCAGATGCGCCAGCAGCACAGAGCCCTCAAAGCCAACTGCAGCATCAACAGAAACCAGCTTCGCCTGCAGGTACATGGCACAACAACTGTAGCCTGCATGACCGAGTTGTAGCTTCGTACTAGCCTGGTGTAATGAGGCTCAACCATTGCTTAACACTTGAATATGGGCATGGGTGCAGACATATGTTTGTTGCTGCAGCCCTGCACCGCCTCCTGACTTCTGATTCACACTTGCTGCAAAGATGTAACACTGCTGCCTACAATGCTGCACCCATGCCTGAAAGTATCATCACGATGCCTTACCTATCTGCTCTGTTGCTGCAAGGCTGTAACTCTGCTGCCTGCAATGCAGTGCCCATGCCTGAATGTACCACCACAATGTCTTACCAACCTGCTTTGTTGCTGCTGCAGTTGTAGCAGACACGCCTCCACCATCAACACTGTCCCGCTTGTTGAACTCTGATGAAAACGAGATGCCAGGCATCATCCAGCGCTTACTGGAGCCTTTGGCCTTTCCCTTTCATCTCCCCAGTCCCCTTTTGCCGCTGCCCATCAAATCTGATGGCTCCCCACAATGGCTTTACAATGGAAATGCCTTGATGGAGTATCACATCAAGCAGGCGGGCAGGTTGCCCAAGGATCAGGTGCTGGCTACTGCTGGTCTTTTGGGCCAACCTAGAGCAGATGGCACGTGCCCTGCTGCACCCTCCCTGAATCGCTCTAGGGTAAGCTCTTGGCTATATCAGAACGTGATTGAAAGACAGTCGGCTGGCATAAAAACATACATCCAGTGGATCCGCTGTTGTCTGCATCCATCTTCGCCCTGTTCCTGGCACAAGTATAGCTAGAATGGCAACAGTAAGTCAGCAGTGTGCTCAATGTGCCAAGTTGCTGAGCATGTTGCTGGCCCCTCCTTGGGTTTTGGTTGGAACATGACACCATTTTGTCTGTCATTCACATTCATGACTGTGCGTCATGCCATGAGCCACCCTCATGTATGCTTAGACTGGTTGCTGCTGCATAGCTAGTTGCAGATGAATGGCAGGGGGTCAAGGGCCATCACATGACACCAGCAACATTCATGCATGCTCAGACTGGATTGCTGCTACACACATGATTGCAGCCAGACGCAAAGCCTGCAGAGGGGGGTCCTGTGATCTGGGAAAGGTGTATGCATGTTCAGCATGTTTGCTATACTGTACAGGGGGTACAAGTTACCTGCCACTGTACAGGTAGTGACAGCTGGCTGGCAGGGGTCAAGAGGGGACACCCACCTGCTGGCGCGCCTTGGCCTCAGCCAAGCTGGTCTGCAGGATGAGAAAGACGCTCTGGAGAAGGCCCTGGCGGCCAAGAACCGCTGGCGCCGCAAGTCTTCATCCAAAGGTAGGTACTGTGAGCCTGGTGCATCCACTGTTGGCAGCTGGCCAGTCTGGGAACATGGTGATGGCGTTGCCAGTGCATTTTCGACGATCTGCCTGCATCCCCAGTGCTGTGTGAGTCCCTGCTTGACATGCTTCCCCAGGTATAGCTCACAGGGACAGCTCACAGCAGACCAAAAGCAGACAATAACAGGTCAGCAAGTTGGCTGTGCTGCTGTGAGCACATCTGGGTGTTGCTCTGCACGCTTGATAGCCACAAGTGTACAGCACGTTGCGCACACTCCCACGTGGCTTCTGCAAAAGACTTGGACAGCATGCGTGAACAGCATGGCTGCAGGTCCCCTGCCCATCATGCAGTCCATGGGCTCCTGCTTCATGAGCCCACTGAAATGTGACCAAGCTTCATAATTTTGCGCTGGCCCTAACACAATCTCTGAAGTGCATTGTCATTGTTATCATTAGCATCACGAGTGCAGGGGATGGTAAGGTCGAAGGGCAGCAGCCCGTGTTTGCCAGTGAGTCGCCCACTAGAGCCACTGAGGCACAGGGCGCCCTGTTTGGAGCCCACTCTGCCCACCTTGACCTCAACTACCTGTGAGGTACTGCCTTCTTCAGTGTGTACATTCATTTCGTGTCAGTGTGGCTCTGCACATTGTGTGTGCAGAACTGATCAATGACAGATTTTGCCTCCACATCTGCATGGCCTGACTGCCAAAGCTTCCATTTGTGATATTGTTGCCTCACCTAGAAGGTTGTTGCATTTGTCATACTGGATGCATACACATATTGCAAGCTGCTGTGTTGTCTCTAGGGTTTAGGAGAACCCTTAAACGTGTCAAATCCAAAGCCTGAAACCCTGAATTTTACACGTTCAGCGTCCCAAGCCATCTTTCTGTGTCCCAACTGACCAGGAGAATGGCCAGAGCGTGATATTGGGCGGGCTCAAGCAGAAGGATTTGGATGACAGCTGCTCTGAGCTCACAAAGCGCAGCTGATCAGCTGGCAAGAGCTCGGCGATCCACTGCAATTCCACTGCAACATATCTAGTCTGTCTGTGTCAATTAATCTCACTGCAACTTCCTGGTGCATGCAGGTCTCAAGCCTGTTCCATCAGAAGCTGCCAAGGGCCCCCTCTCTTACCTTTCCACGGTGACAACTCCCAGCAGTTCAGAGTGGGGCTCACGCTCCCTAGATTCCCTCGCTCAACAGCACTCTGATGTGGCAAGCATGCGCTCCACTGGGCCTCTGCCGCCGCCTTCAGCTTCTGTCACCAAGACTGACAATGAAGTCAGCACAGCAAGAGACCCAGGCAGTGCTTCTGCCAGCATGCGGCGGCAGATCAGCTCAGGATCAAGATGCAGCAGCAACGATGCTACGAATGGTGTCTCTCAGACTCAGCCTCAGACTCAAGCAGGCTCTTTAACCACAGCAAGGGACAAGCCTAGAGTAGGGGCTCAGCAGTTTCCAGAGCAGCAGAGGTCCCATACCAAGCAGGCTGCTTTCAGTGCAGGTGAGCGCCAAGAACAGTCACAGCAGACAGCACCAGCTGTATCAGCAGCTTCTAATGCTGCTGCTTTGGTAGTTCAGCAGCGTCAGTCTGGGGAGCCAGCCGGCCCTCAAGGGACTGGCTGGGGAGCAGAAGACAAAGGCTGGAATGCATTTGACAGTGGTGCTCCTTCTCAGGCAGCTTTACTTCAGCCACCTTCAGAATCAAGAGCAACAGCCAGTCAAAGCATAGCTGCCAATGCTGGTGATGACTGGTCTGCTTTTGGCACAGGGGCAGACTCTGCTTTTGCTGGTGCATCAAGCCAATCAGCACATGTGTCTGAGCGCTTTGCACTGGACAGTAGCAACCCATTCTTGGATGCTCCGGCAATTCAGCAAGCACAGGCGCCTGGACAACCGGAAATGCGTGTCAGCAACCCATTCCTTGAGGCTGGCAGCATGGCTCACGCTGAGCATGCTCCAGGCCAGTTGGCAAGCCATGCCAGCAATCCATTCCTTGACCCTCCAGGACATGAGGCATCAGACGCACAGCCTACGCAGAGCAGCAACCCGTTTCTTGCCCCTGCTGATGACGCACCTCAGTCCTCAAAGGCATCCAATCAGTTGGAGATGCATGGCAGCAACCCCTTTCTTCTGCGTGGTGATGATGCATGGCCAGATGACACACAGTCCGGGCAGGAACAAGCGGCAGATGCATTGGGTGTTGCCCGAATGGCCAGTGGTGAAAGCTTTGGTGATTTCAATGCTCCTGGCGAGAGTGACTTTGAAGGCACTGAATGGGGCGGTGCATCAGCAACACCAACTGATGCTGCTGACTGGACCACTGCAGCGCCCATGAGCACCCCTGACCCCTTTGCTGCTAGTGCTAGCTTCACAGACTTTGCTGCCCTGTTAGAATCAGGGCAATCTGCGCTTCTGGGCGGTGCTGACGCTGTGATGAGCACAGATGCGTCATCCATGCAACAGCCTGTTGCTGGACATGTTGATTTGTCAGAGCTTCAGCACGGGCTTGCATCCAACATTGAGCCTGCAGATGCTGGTCAGCAGGCTGCAAGCTTTGCACAAGGCTATAGTCAAACATCAGGTGCGCTGTGAATGCTGACTGATACTTGGGGTGCATACATTGCTGCCTTAGCTCCATTGAAGAGCACTACTGGCAACAGCAAAAAATAAGCATCTGCTTCTACCCAAACTGTGATCTCTGAGCAACATTGCATGCACTATACTTGTGCTTGTCCATTACAGCTGAAGGCATTGTCTGCCCTGCAGGCGATTTCCTTGGCAGTAGCACGCAGCAGCCCCATCGTGCCGAGATAGTAGTTGCTGGCATCTCCATCCCAAACCTGTCTTTCATGCTCACCACAGACGCACTGTCAATCAGTAGTAGAACCTGACACTGTGTTGTGCAAATCTGCCAACTGCCATATGCTGCTATATAACACAGCATGCATGCCAGTGCATGTATATGTGTGTTCTCTGGGTAATGGCCCTGCATGCATATCAGCTTTGCCAGAATGCGAGACCCATGCATGTGCGTTGATCCTGAAGAGCGATGCGCACAAGTCATCAATATATAGACAACCTAGCAAAACCCTAGATTGACCAAACTCCGTCTGCTCGCGCATTACGTTGCGCGCACAGGCCTGCGCACAGGCCCCCACAGCACACTTTGCACAAGCAAACCAAGGTGCACCAACCGTAGGACTTCTCTCACAAATTGATAGTATCTTCGTAAGAACCAGGATGTTAGCGGGAAAAGTCGGGCGACTTGGACTGCGCACCTTGACCGGCTATGCTCAGCAGTCTCAGGTTGTCTTCAGCGCTTCATTACCCGCAGTGACAACAGCAACAGCTCATCAGTCATGCTGGATGTCAGCGGCAGCCGCACAGCCTGCCCCAGTGGAAGGTGAATGACAGCCAGATTCGAGTGACGTTTGTGTTGCGTGCTGTACGCTGACTGGCTTATTCTGTACAGAGGAAGAAAGCACATCTGAAGCAGCTGCGCCTGTTCATGATGATCCTGAGTATTTGGAAATGAAGGGAATCAAGTTGACAGGCAGGCCGCTGTATCTGGATATGCAAGCAACAACACCTATTGATCCCAGGGTGATAGATGCTATGTTGCCATACTTCACTGATCAGTATGGCAATCCTCACTCGAGGACGCACATGTATGGTTGGGAATCTGAGGATGCTGTGGAGAAGGCTCGCAAGCAGGTACATTTGCATTGCAACAGCTACTTCAAGTATTTTTTCCCCTCAAAGGCTCCTGCCTTTGTCTCAGTTGCGCTGCAAGGCATTGTGCATTGCATCATCTGCTGACCAGTTGGCCTGATGTTCAGGTGGCATCTCTCATAGGTGCTGATCCTAAGGAGATCATCTTCACCTCTGGCGCAACAGAGTCCAACAATCTGGCCATCAAGGGTGTTGCAAATTTCTACAAGGAGAAGAAGAACCACATCATCACGCTACAGACAGACCACAAGTGTGTGCTGGACAGCTGCCGATACCTGCAGAACAGAGGCTTCAAGATCACATACCTACCTGTCAAGAAGGATGGCCTGGTGGACCTGCAGCTGTTGCAAGACAGCATCACACCTGAGACCGTCATGGTGTCTGTCATGATGGTAAACAACGAGATAGGTGAGCAGTGTGCTTGACATTTTGTCAGATGCCCCGTTATGTCAGATGCCCCATTACCATGTTCAGATAGACATGCTTTGCAGTATGATGCATGCCTGAAGTTTGGATGCTGACACAGGAATCATGTATTCATGCATTTGACTCCTTTCAGCATGCAGGTGTCATCCAGCCCACAAAGGAGATAGGCAAGATGTGCAGAGAGCGCAAGATCTTCTTCCACTCCGACGCAGCCCAAGCTGTGGGCAAGATCCCCATAAACGTCAATGACCATAACATTGACCTTATGTCCATCAGTGGTCACAAGATATATGGTCCCAAGGGCGTGGGGGCAATCTACATCCGACGCCGGCCTCGCGTCAGGCTTGAGGCCCAGATGAATGGGGGTGGCCAGGTGTGCACTCAATCATTTTAATGCTACTGCTGGGCCAAGATTGGCTCAAGCTGTACCCACAATGCAACCCTGTAGTAGTTTTCTTAGGAACACTGGGTTGGTCAATCCCACGAGCGGCTTGAAATGTATTATTGGCTGCAGGAATGGGTGCGTGCTTGTGCTCACACTTGTGACTATCAGCGTACAGCTTGTGATGCTCATAGTTGCTGTTTACATTGCCAGCATTACTAGCAAGTTGTCCAGGTGACACTGCACTGTAAAAGAAACATGTCAAAAGATTGTGACTGTCATCTCAACTGCTTTTTGCTTCCCTGCAGGAGCGTGGTATCAGAAGTGGCACAGTGCCAGCTTCACTTGCTGTTGGCCTGGGCGTAGCTTGTGACATTGCTCAGAGGGACATGGTCTCAGACACTGCTCACATCAGAGCAATGGCTGAGCGACTGCAGCACGGCATCACATCTCAGTGTGATGGTGTAGTGCTAAACGGGCCTCAAAGCACAGAACACCGCTATGTGGGCAACATGAACCTGTCCTTCTCGTATGTTGAGGGAGAGTCACTGATCATGGGTCTCAAGGTAAGCATGCTGTCCTTTCTGTGGTGCATGGTCCTGCCATTTTATGCATGGTTCTGCCAAGAATGAAGCGCCGAGACTGCACTGGCAAACCACGATTCTCCTTTGAACAAATGCTGCTTGCATGCTAGCAATTCTGCAAGACTGTGCCTCTCAGCCAGCGTCGTGCTGATTGCTGTTGGCCATGCCCAAGGGTTGTCTAGACTGCCAAGTGGCAACTTGCCCCTCTCACTGCCTGTAGTTTGTTTTTCCTGGTGGCGCAGGTCCTGTCACTGCCACTTGCTATCGTGTTGAGTGTTCTAGTGTTCTGCAGGATCTAGCTGTGAGCAGTGGTAGTGCCTGCACCAGTGCCAGTTTGGAGCCTTCATATGTCCTACGTGCCCTTGGTGTTGAGGAGGACATGGCTCACACCAGCCTCAGGTCAGATGGCCAGGATGAAACTCCTCTCGTCTTGTTGCTTGCTGCTTTGTGCATTTGTTCCATCTTTGCTTGTCAATTGCATGTTGCAGCTGAACACTGTTTGTCCTGCATAACTAGTCAGACGAATCATAAGCACTATTCAGCTAATGGCCTTCTGTTTACTGCACAGCAAGTGTATATCCACTTGCAGTTGTAGTGCCACACATCCAGCTTTGCCATTTGTAGCATCGATGAAAGTGTGCTGCCTTTTGTGTCAACGTGAATTGTGCTCACTTTGTGTGCAATGCAGATTTGGGCTAGGCAGATTCACAACGGCTGCAGAAGTTGACAGAGCTGTTGAGTTGACGGTGAGACATGTGACCAAGCTTAGAGAGATGAGCCCCCTGTGGGAGCTCGTCCAGGAGGGTGTAGATCTGAAGAGCATACAGTGGTCTCAGCACTAGACTGCATCATCATCCTTTTCCTCTGTCTCTGTGTTGGTCTATGTTCTGCACTGTGCTGCTGTTTGATCATGCTACTGTATATTATTCTATTCAATCACAGCTGTCATGCACAGCTCATAGACGTCCATCCTGCTTAGATTACTCTATTTAATGTTGTCTGCAGTTTGTGAGCTACAAAAAATCTCTAATATTATGAAGTCTCTCATTGTAAGAGGGAAGTCTTGCAAGTCAACCTGTTTTAAGGCATGTCCAATACGCTCGCATATGATAGGGTATCATTGCAAGCGTTCTTTGAGTTTGCTGCAGCCTGTTAATCCAGCCAATTGCGTGCCGATTGGTTGCAATCAGGCACACCATAGCCTCACTGCCCATCAGCACCCAGACCCCCATGCATTTCTTGCAGCAGCCGGTACAAGTGTCGACGTCAGTGAGACAACGCAAAGCTCTTGAAACCGACTAAAAGTTCGCTCGAGAACGGAACAGCGAATAACAATGATACTTGCGTGTGATGTCGCACGGCCGCTCCTGAGCCGCGTGCACGTTACCTAGGTCAGGCCTGATGTATGACGGGACTCAGTCGGATGTCTGCTCAATAGTGGAGCGAGGCTGAGTGAAGGCAAGCTTGCTCGCCACGAGCGTCAAGCACCACATTTTTCCTCAAACATAAAGGGCTGTTTTCACTTGACCCTAAGTGTGAAGTGGATATATCTGAAGGAAGCAAGCAGAAAGCCTTGGACGAAGCCTTGAGTGGCTGTGACATAGCGATGTAGAACTTCACTCAGGCAAGAACAGGAGACGCATAGGCACACGTCCGCTCGTGGCCAGCAGCAGCTGCTGGAAGGTCAAAGCTCTTGGAAGCTGAGCAAGCTGAAACCAAAAGACGCCTCACCTAAGCTTAGTCAGTCTGGCTTACTCATTCGAACGTCAAATGAAAGTGGTCAACGGGACCACTGCGCATGATAAAAGCCGTGCAGCGCAGTGCATACCGCGCCAAGTCCTTGTGCAACGACCTGCATTCGTAGCGTATCTCTGTACGACCGTTTCCAACAGTGCAGCGTTCGCACATCTGCGACTGATCCAAGCTTTGCAGGCGGGTAAATGTTGATGTCGGCAGCTGCATTGTGCTTCGGTGATGCTAAATGCTTCTGTGTCACACGCTGAACATTTCCACAGTTTGCTTCGCTTGCGTGTTGACTAGTTTCCCGTGGTTGCTTCGCAGGTCTAGACACTTCGTGCAACAGATTCTCGAGTCTCATACTTTCCTGCGCCTGTGGCTACGGCTGGCAATTTTGCCTTCTGGTCGGCAGAGAGTTTTCACGATGAGATGCGCTGCTGTGTTTGCCGCCTTTATTGTCTTGGCTGCCAGTCACTCAGCATCGGGTATGTGCTGATCTGACACGGCTGCCCGCCAATCCACCTTGTTTTTGCTATGGCAATCACTGGATTTGTGAACCGCATTTCATTTCATGTGATCTGACAAGCCTGCGTCCTTCACGTCACAAATTGCGCTGCCTCTCGGTCACCCTCCTGCGTCTTGTGATAGGAACACCTCATTGCAATCTTTCTCTCTCTCTCTCTCTCTCTCTTTCTCTTTGAGTCAGCGCAATGCAGAAATAGACACAAACTTTGCTACCTTTAGGCTGTACATGTGCATGGAGCTTTGGTCACATGTTTGTTCCCTGAGCAGGATATCTGAAGTAATCCTTTGCAAATGCAGGAGCCTTCAGTCCCGAACCAGAGCAATCTTACAGCTCATCTGTTTGCAACAGTGCCACCAACACCACCAACAACTTCAATACGGCCTTTGTGTCAACCCTGAGGAATGGGTCAGATGGGTCTGACATTGGGGCATTGGAGAACCTTGTCAACTTCATGAATGCTGGACAGCTGCTGGCTAATGCATCCACAACCATCAACCTGACAGAAGCCAAGACCATTCTTGGCGCCATGCAAAAGCAGCTGACTTTGGACATTAGTGCATCAGGCGGCGCATTTGCAACCCTAGCTAACAGCATCAACTTCACTGCTGTTGGCCAGATCCTGACAGATCTGAACAGCAACATGAGCAGCTCTGACTTTGGCGATGTGGTAGATGAACTCTACTCTGCAGTTGACACGACACGTGTGGGCTACTTTCTTGGCAACTGGACCATGAACAATGATTTGTCAGTGTATGGTGGTCTGCTAAACCAACTGATTCAAACCGTGGACTTCACAAGTAGGAGCCATAGTCGGTGCCCTTCCCTCCCTTCTCACAAGCTGGCCACAAGCTGGTGCAATTTTGGGTCAAATTGCAGAAACTGCCAATTTCACTCAATCAGGCGATGTTTTGAATGGGTACATTGGCTCAATCAGCACTCTACTTTCTGGCTGTGGGAGTGATTCAAACCTCCCAAGTGCCCCTGCAGCTGGAGGATTTTAGTACAATTTGTTCAATCATGGTATAGTATATAATGTAGGACATTTGCAGCCCAACACACGAGCAGGCGTGAGGACACTGTAACGTCTGTGTCTAGATCCTGTGCCATGAACCACTTTGGTATGCTGCCGGAAATTGATGAGCCATTTGTTATGTATGGATGATGCGTTTGTGCATATAGGTCTACATAGAACAGATAGTTTCTTCTAAAGGCTATCTCTCATGATGGGATGGTTATAATCTTTATGCGAGCTGCTATCTTACATTTAATATACATATGATGCCACAGATTTTGAGTTCCATCTTAGCCGTGCATGCGTACCTATACGGTACTTTGTAACATTCACGTCAGCTTCACAATGTCCTGACCTCTCTTTGCCTCCAACTAGCAAATGTCTGCAGCACAACTGCTGCATCTGTGCAGAATGGTAAAGGCTGAAAAGTGCAATTCAGGCCAGCATTTTGTTCAAGTGCCATTACTTGTTTGCAAGAACGCTTTGAACTGCTTTGTATAGGAGGGCACATGTGACGCTGTCACGTACATGCAGCGCACCATTGACCGCACCACAAAAGAGTGTCTCAGCACCAACGCCATTGCGCTGCTCTCAACAGCTCATACGATCATGCCTAGCGATCAGACTTCGCACATGCGGGCACTGGTGTATACTCATTACTTGGAGAAAGCCCTACTGTGATAAAGCATTATTTGTGTTGCTTACATACAATCAATGCATTCATTCAGTACAGACATTCTACATTTTTGTTTTGAAAGCACATATGGTGGATACTGCTCAGCTTCTTGGATACAACCAGTCTGAAATGTCAGTCCCGAATCAGTCTGTGTCTATCCCAGAGTAAGATGTCAACAAGGTAAGCTGCATTATCACCAGATCAGTCGGCTAGACAAGCATGACTCCTGCTTTGCAGCACTGCAAGAAGCATCTGCAATGCAATCTTGCAGGCTGATATTATACCTTCAGTCACTTAGTGTCCTTTTCTGTATACGGTTGTTGCTGTATCACGCGTAATTCCAGCAGCGCATAACCAAATAGCACAACATCATGACCAGAATCCTCCAACTTTGTTGACCTTGACAGTGACAGAAAGTCATTCAGGGCTATGTCATAAACTGCATGCGAGTCAGCCAGGGATCAGCCAGAGGTGGCAACTGCAGTCAGACCAGGAAGTGGTTGTGCGTAGCCAGCTGTCAAGTTGCTGCATGTCATGCCAATCATGCTCAGTGTTGTGCATGCAACCTGGCTCACACTCACCTGCAGTATCATCACAACATCGTGTCAGTAAAGCTACCACGGCACCCATGAACTTTTATGATGTTCAGAACATCAGCCAAGGGCTGCATGACATGCAGACAGCAGCAGTACTGACTGCATCACGTCAATGGTGTTTGATGGCATCAGACATGATGAGCACATATGGTATGGCTGCAAAGCAGTTTCTGTGACAGGAGGTGCATTTGAGTGTTGAGCAGTCCCTCTGATTGTGTGACACCTCAATGCCACACAGAGGGCAGCTATGGCTGCCCTTGCTTCGGTGATTGGCAGCCCTGTGTTGTGAGGAATGAGGCTGAGCCTTACTGTAGAGTTGTAGACAGTGCCTGCGGTTGCAAGCTTGGGAGCATACACCATGAGAGCCACATTCAGGTCCGACTGCATCAATCCACCGTGCTCTGAAAGCTTCTTTCCAGGAGACGCAAAGACAACACCAGCTTGAGGCACAACCACCAAGTCTGGTGTGCGTCCTGCCACATTGCTGACTAGGCCATAGTAGGCTGGCTGGTTCACATCTGCATCAGTCAACCATACATCCCCTTGAGGGAGCCTTGTGATGATGTTGCATTAGTACAGCCTTGCAAATACACATCCTGCCACTACTTTGCTGTGCCCAAACAGACATGTTCAGTGCAGCATGACTTGTCTGTCATGTGTCTGAGCGTGTGCACAGCAAACATGAGCAAGAGATCCAAGCACAAAGTGTAGCCGGAATGATGGGCGCTGGCTGGAGTGGGCATGAAATCAAGCTTGGCAGCTTCGGAGCAATTGCCATAGGTGCTATACTGCTGGCCTATGGACCAAGCATTGCTAGATACCCTTCAACAGCTAAGCTGAAGACATTCCCCTCACAGACTCTGATCTTGATGGGCCTGTCTACTCACTCAATGCTTGCAAACTGTCTACCCACACAATGCTTGCAAACTGTCTACTCACTCAATGCTTGCAAACTGTCTACTCACTCAATGCTTGCAAATTGTGGGCATTGACCAAGCTGCACAGGCTGACTTGGAGACTACCATTGCTGATGTATACGCAACAGCACTGATTAGCCATTCTCAAGCTGTGTCATAGATCCGTGGTGTAGATCTTACCAAGTTGAGCACTCACAGCAGGCAGCAACCAGAATGTGTGATAATGAAAGTGGTGATGCAAGGTAGAAGACTCACCCAGGATGCCGTAGCTGGTTTTGGATGCAAGAGTGCGCAGGTAGGTGAGAGCTGCAGTGGTCTGGTTGCTGCTGGTCAACCAGATCAGACCAATGTCATCTGTCGTAAACTGCGCAACGCTGCACACAGGCACACACACATGTACAAGCTTGCCATGTGTACGTAGCGTAGGAGTAAGTGCATGACTGCCAGGCGTACAAGTGTCATGCACAGCCCTGCACTGTTGCACATCTTGCACACATGGTTCTCACTTCCTGAAGAGGTGGAATCAGCAATGCACAGTATGTATGGCAGCTCATGCGCAATAATCTGAGTTGCAAACTCCACAGGTATGCAGTCAGCAGTGCCCTTTGGACTTCTAGCAAACCATAAGTGATATGCTTCTTCCAGCGCACACTACTTGATCCGGTGAGTGATGTATTTGTAGCTTGTACCTGATGTTCTGGTTCTTCAAGGCAGTTGCAATGGGAGTTGGGCTGATCAACGTTGCATTCGTGGTGACGGGCTGCTGCCCATGCTTGGCTGTGATGACCAGTCCTGTTGTTGCTGCATTGCCTGATGAGTTCAGGGCAGCCAGGATTCTGGCAAAGGATTGGTCAACGTAGTCCAGGTTGGCCTTCAATCCAGGGCTGAAGGCTGTGCCATTGTTCTGGTAGCCAGCATACTGCAGAGTCCAGGAAAAGGCAGAACTCAGTGCTGCATCTGGTGCAGTATGCCAAGCTTGCAGGGCTGGGCAGTGCAGCTGTACAACGCAGTACATTACACCAGATCTGGGTCTCGAAATGCAGTGCACAAGAATGCCACTGCATTCTATCTAGGTGATGCCACACAGTGCACAACACGGCTGTCAGGTGACATGTCAAGCATGTTATGCAATGCACATCGACACTATCACCACACTGCCAATCAAGCCAGCATTGCTGTATAGTAACTTCACGTTGGGCCTCTAAGCAATATTGGAAGCCAGTGTGTGAGACAGCTGCTCACCTTCTGACCGACAGAAACAGCCTGAAAGTTGAGTCCAAATAGGTTTGGCATTTGCATGGCATAGTTGCCAGAGCTGTGCTTTCCATTGATCTGGTTGATGACGGCTTGCACATGCAGCTCATCATAGGCCCTTGCTGCAGTGATGTTCTTGGCCAGGTCAACACCCATACCATCTGTGATGGCTGTGGAAGGAATGCCTGTCTGGTTGTCACCACACTGGCATGAGATCTCAGGAGTGTACAAGTCCATCACACCATTCCCCGTTTGACCCTGTTATACAGCAAAGAAGTTGAACGTCTTGAGCGGACTGAAATCAAATGCATGCCCATGATAGCTGATGGCACATGGCGTGCGCTTTGAACAGGTGACGTCTCAAACATGCAGCTTTGTTGCATTGTCTGGTCGTGGTGCCTGCCAGACGGCACGATCATGAGATGGGGTTACACATCGGGCAAGATGCCATGCATCTAAGACAGATTGCCAGCATGCTGGCACATACGACATTATGCCGACAGCAAGCATGACAAACAATGAATGCACTGTAGAGGTCCAGTATAAACTAATCACGAGACAGTGCAAACATATGTATACAGTAACAAGGGCTCAAAAGGGCTGAAGGAATACATGTAGAGCAGGCTGGCATCAGATGTCCAGACAGTTGGGCTGAACAGGCAGGTGGAACCTGACCTGAACGACCTCATAATAGGGTCCCTTGTCAATCCAGGCGGTCCTCTTACCTGCTGCTAGAGCTACCTGCATGCACAGAAAAGCTGTACCACTTGTTGATTCAGCACAGTTTGCACCAGCAGCAGACAACATTTTCCAGCACAGGTGCCATAACGATCATTTACATTCAGAAGTTCACAACAGCTATTGACATGGTCTGTTGGAAAGGCTCCAGCGACGATTCTGCGGGCTGAAGGGCTGTGAACGCAGATGCCAATACCAGTCACACTGTGGGGCTCATACTATCAATGTCAAGCTGTGCATCACAGTCATGAAGCTGGAGCCCATTGCAGCACTGTTGCTGGTACCAAATCAGAGATGATGCTGCACACCTGGAAGATGGTGTTTGCTTGGTTAAAGCGCCATGCATGTACCGGATCACAGGTAGCATCCAGTGGCAGTGTACTCTCCTGTACGACGGCACAAAGCAGCATTGCACTGACGAGCTGGACCATGGCATAGCTATGCATGACAGAAAGAGCAGTCTTTGTGTGTATGGCCAGCAAACAACTAGAGTTGCTCGGCAGCAACGGCACAGATGGTACTGTGAGCCACTGCTGGAGTGTGACATTATGTGAAACTGCACATCACTTCAGTGTTCCAAAAGGGGAATGCCAAAGACACAGAGGCTGACACATGGGCTGCAGCAGCAGTTCTTACATTGACAGCTGTGCCGTTGAGGCCTCTAGTGGGGAAGTCTGTCTGTAACGTTGTGACGTTGGTGGCCAAGCCATTGAAAGCCCCAACGCCAGGTGCCCCTCCAATGCTGCAGACATGCACAAACTTAAAAACATCTCCTTGGAGTAGGTTTCTGAGTAGAATTAAATGTCCACTGCAAAATGGACACTCCTTAGACACTACTGACATTTCTGCATTCCGCAGAGAACCGAGACACTCCTGTGCAGGTGTTCAAAGTTGTACACAGTCAGGTACACAGCAGAGTCAGGTCAAGCACAGTCCCTAGCTTGCTCTGACCACAAACACAGCAAGCCCTGTTCCATGCAATGCCAAAGCCTATTACATACAAGGAGATCATGCAATGCACAGTTTGCTGACAGCGACATGACATCACACTCACCTGAATGTTTCATAGTCCTGCAGCTCTGAGTAGAGGCACTCAGTGCCGTTTGGGCCAGTGGGCTTTCCTGAGCCAATCATAGCACAAGCACCAGCCGGGTACAGGTTCCTGTCGTAGCTGTCATCTGCACACAGATTCTCAGGCATGCCGCTTGCGCTGATATGGCCTTCATCATGTGCACTCCTCCACGTTCACCTGGTGTGTGCCGGCGCAGTAAAGCAAATGAAAGCATAAGGTTGGGTCGAGATTGCGCTTGACTCTTTCACTGTAAGCATTGCTCTGTACATGAGTGCAATGAAGTCAGAGGCGCCGGCAGCCCATTACACAGCCCAGGCAGGCTTGTATTACAAAACTTACCATAGTAGACGCCAGTCACAGAGACGTTGTTGCCAGTTGTGAGGGCCAAAATGCCTGGGAATGAGTCTGAGGGGCCGGGTAGATAGGCATTGGGGTAGAGGACCCCCTGCTTGGCTAGAGTGGCCATGGTGCTGTTGGGCGCCAGAGCAATGTAAGCAGTCAGGTCAGATGAGTGAAGCCCGTCTACACTGCAGCAGTAGACAGTTTCAGCAGCAGCAGTAGATGGTTTCAGCAGCAGCAGCAGCAGAGTCGCTGCATGAGCAAGAGCTCACAAGCTCAAGATGTTTGAGCTTTGTGACAATGCTAGAGATGAGTTTGCAATGCTTGGCAGGCTCCCAAACAAGTCTCCCAAACAACATGCCTGAGCAGTGTACACAAACATATGTGCAACACTTGCCACATCAAATGGTAAGGAGGACATGTGCAATACGCTCACAGGTGTGCCGGCAATGCCATTGCCATGAGAAGTGCAGTCATGCATTTGTTCATGATGAGGCTACTACTACACTGTACATGCTTCAGGCAAAGCATGCAGTGAGTCATGATACATGCAGTGTATTCAGACCTAATGAGAATGGTGTTGTTGAGCTTGGGGGTTGCACTTGGGGTACCCACTGCAGAAGCTGAGGAAGCAGCCATAGAGATCATAGGAGCTCCAGCCAGGTTGGAAGGCTCTGCTGATGTATTGCTGGTTGTTGCTGCTGCAGCTGAGCCGGTAGGTGCTGCTGCTGGAGTAGTAGCTGCAGTGCATACACAGACTCTAAATTGATATATTATCATGCTTGTGTTGTGCATAAAGAGTGTCGATGCTGGGTCACGAGCTGCAACATCCACATGCTGTGATGTCGCATTTGTTTTATGCTATCGCACTCAATAATGGTCAACAATGATGGTTGTTGCTGGCTGGAGCGTGCAGGTGGATTTTGCAATGCAGGTGTGACATGCCAGTGACCGAATGTGGGCCGATGGTATGACCCATGATGAAAACACAGAATATTGAGTAAGTTTGTGTTTGACATCAAACAGGGGGGTTCTTGGCTATCAGAGCCATACCTTTTACTGCTGAAGTGCCCTCTTCAGTCGTGTTCTGCAGTAGCTGTCTGTGAGCTGTAGCGCTGCTTAGCAAGGCCACGGAACAGACCAAGCAGGCATAGAAGCCCCTGCAGAGAGCAAGACGATGTGAATATCTGCGTTATGGCAGCTTCTCAACGAAGTGCCAGGTGGTTGTGCGGCCGATGCAGCAGCGCAGCCTGCAGGCAAGGCTGCGTGCAAGACTACCGGATCCCGCTTCCAGACATGATCAGCAGAGCTTGCGAGTACCAGCTGGTGAGCACAGTGGCAAAACCACCCTGAAAGACGATTTCATGACGCCGCGGTCGTGCTGTGAAGCAGGAGCTCGCAAGAGGTTTCAGTCAAGGTTACCTTGAAAGCATGCTGGCTCAGTGTGATGAAGCAACGTATCGTTCTGCATGCAGCAGAGGCGTCAGACGAAGTCAATTTTCTGCAGTATGCGCGGCATCGCAATGAGATGAGAGTAGGAGAAGTAAGTGGGTGACGATTGTCGCGATCGTAACCGTACGAAAAGCTAGTACTAGTGCAGCTGCAGCTAATCCGGGCATCAACTAGACCGCAAGCCAAAAGTTGAAGAATGCGTCGATAGCGGGTGTTGTTTCATATGCAACGCTGTCGCGGCACTGCACCGGTAAGTGCAAGTCAACTGGACATGCCAAGCCGTAAGTCATCCCACTAAGACTGAGAGGCTTACTTGGTCACAGGGTGGGCAACGCAATTAGATGAAAGTCGCGTATGCAAGCGGTTGATACGTATGGCGCGTCGGTCATGCGCTCGCCAGTGTGCTGATCCAAGAAATTGTTCACGTTGCAACTGCAATGGGCATCTCAAGCTCTGCGTGACTGAACCCGATACGATCACGTGCAACAGCATTTACAAAGATTCTCAGCAGAAGCTTTACATCGGGACTTTCTAAGACGTCTGTTATGGACAGGCCAGGCACGCCCCGGGACGTGACCGGCGACGTGCGCTGGCGCACGTGCAAAAGGGGCGGTTGCCCGGCCCGGCGCCCGCCGACCGCCCCGTGGCAACCGCCCCAGCAGCTTTCCGCGAGCGCAAAGTCAAAGGCGCCCAGAGAGCGGCAAAGGGAACGAGGAGAGGGAGGGCAGCCGCGAGCGCTGACGGGGTTGCAAGCTCCTGTCAAACGAGCGGCAAAAGCCCGACCGCGACTTTGAGCTTTGCGATCGGTCAACTCTGACATGCCGCAGGAAGGGCCTCAGCGTTGGCGCTTCCGCTGACTGTTTCTCCAGCAGAAAAATGTCGTCGGCTGCATTTGGTGGCGTTCAGGAAGGCAAATCTGGTGGTGTTGTGCGCTGAGAGCCGAGAAGCGGACGGTACGTGTGGGTGATCATGGCTCAAAGTGCAGAGGTACAAACTTGCGGCCTGCTGCCATACAGAAATTGCCACAACACACACGAAAGCGCAGGCAACTAGTCAGGCAACTTTTGGCTTTCTCCTTGCTGTGTCAGTGGCGGATCCTTAGAAACAAGAGGTCTGGTCAACCTCCAAAATACAGACGTCACAGCAAAGTTGGACAGCGTTACAGACGACACTCTAATGCAGCAGATGGACACAAGCAGCACTGCAGCATCATCAACATTGTATGGCACTGCTGAGAAATAGAGAGATTGGTTCAGCACAGCATCATACAGCTGTTCAAGAGTGGTTACATCATCCAGGCCCACTGCATTGCAGGATGACTGACAAAGCACAGCATGCAAGTCACAGCATGCAGCAGATGGGCACAAGCAACAATGAAGCATCATCAACATTGTATGGCACTGCTGAGACATAGAGAGATTGGTTCAGCACAGCATCATACTGCTGTTCAAGAGTGGTTACAACATCCAGGCCCACTGCATTGCAGGATGACTGACAAAGCACAGCAT
>JAABUP010002351.1_pt1 | contig 36789 bp, 54 predicted proteins | sample 5559201 | NCBI WGS metagenome assembly JAABUP01 (sample SAMN10711887, study PRJNA513373) | rock metagenome | isolation source: Antarctica rocks | place: Antarctica
ATAAAACAACACCAAAAAATGCCCGCATGCACTCAGAGGAAATAGCAAACACAGCAGCAAACCCCAACGCAACCTCTGAACAATGCAACTCTAGACATTTCCCTCTCTGTCAAGAATCCAGCAGGCTCGAGAGTGGCATGAGGCAGCAGACCTTGTTGGGGTGTCTTTGAAAGATCACAATGGTATGGCTGGGCACAGACTAATGACAGTGGCATGAGGCAGCAAACCTTGTTGTCCATGACAGTACCCAGAGTCCACTTGGTCCACAGCTGGTCACGTGAGTTGTCCAAAAACAGCAGCAGGTTGTGCTCTGAATTGACCAGGTTACGCACAGCCTTCAGGATGATGGTGACCAGCTGCTCCAGGCTGCTGCCCCCTGCATTCACCCTCCTGAACGCCTCATACAGCTTTGCCAGCCGCTGCTTCTCAGCCCTGCAACAGCCACACCACACCCAAGGCTTAGCCTCTGTCACACTTTCAGACATGCTCAGTTGTAATCATCAGACAGCCGGCGCGGCCAGCACGATAATCTGCGGCTGTTTATAATCTGTGTATAATCATTACAAGTTGCCAGGCACTGCTTCTCAGCCCTGCAATAGCCACAGCACACCCAAGGCTCAGGCAGTATTGTGCACACCAGTGCTGTTGCTGCCTCTTGCACTGCTAGCCGTCTCTGCCTGGCTGCACTGTCGGGCGACATGTCAGGCCCTAGCTTATCATACTGTGAAGCCTGCAGTCATGGAACGTTACCCTGAGAACCACAGCACACCCAAGGCTCAGGCTCTGTCAAAGCTTCACACATGCTCAGTACAGATGCTTGTTGGTTGCATGGATGCATCGCTCAATACTGTTTGAGCTACGGTCTCAACTCTCTGCCTCAAGTCACTTGGTGACCATGTGTGCTGCACCTGCTGCTGCTGCTGCTGCCTGTGCCGCCGTTATCATTGCCAGCTTGATGTGCTTTGGTGATTTCAAACGCCTCGCCCTTTGCCAGGTGGTGTAGTGCGACTTGCCTCAGCAAAGTTGCCCTCGAGCTACTTCACATCGATGTGCAAGCTGGCCATGCAGACAGGCAAAGCACTGGCAGCCAAAGGGTTCTCGAGCACAGATCCAAAGAAGCCCAAGCTTTGTCATACAAGTTTAGCTCGAGCTTGTCTGGATCTGTGCTCAGGAACCCTTTGGCTGCCAGCGCTTTGCCTGTCTGCATAGCCACCTTGCACAGCGATGCGAAGTAGCTCAGAAGCAACTTTGCTGAGGCAAAGTCTGCACTCGGCAAGTTGGTTGACATCATGCCATACTTGCAGGACTCCAGTGCCTTGGCTTCTTGAATGACAAAGATTGTAGTCAGACAGCAGCGTCCCCTCAACTAGCGCATGACTAAGTGTCTGCCGGTGGCACTGCTGCGGTGGTAGCTGGTGAGCTGTTTTGTTGTTGCTGCTGAGCTGTTTGTCGCTACTGCTGAGCTGTTTGTTGATGCTGCTGAGCTGTGTGTTGACGCTGCTGAGCTGTTTGTTGATGCTGCTGAGCTGTTTGTGGTTGCTGCAAGGCTGATGCTGCCAGTATTGGCATCTCTGTGCAGCTAGAAGCCCAGCACAGCCTTGTCATGCTCTGCCTACTCAGCCTTGCCATTGTCAGAGTCACACAGAGCCCAAGCAGCGCTTTACTAGGTCCTGCACACACCTGTTTCCACAGCAAGCAATGCCCAGGAATGCATGGCAGGGACTTGATGCTGCCTGTGTGTCTGGTGTCACGTGCAGATTCGGCCAGGTCAAATATTCTTTGACACTCAAGCTGGAATTAAGCAATTTTGCATGTGCAGACCTCTGCCTGACCACCTAGGAGTTGTGTTGCCTCAAACAGTGACTTGTGACACAGTCAATTTCAAGTCAAAACCAGTCAGCAGCAGCATGCTGATCAGCTTGAGTAGCTGTCATAATGATTGGCATGTAGCTGTGCGTGAGTCGCTGATGTCTCTGGGCATCACTTGATGAAAAGTGACACAAGTACAAAAGGAGCTGCTGCTTGATTGCGTCGCCTGCCAGCCATACTGAGCTGAGGCACAAGTGTTCCTGCTGCACTAAGGCTTGCAGCAATCTGGCACACTTACGATGGCTGTTAAAGCTGCTGCCAATCACAGTTGTGCAAGCTCAGCTCATGAATGCTCTTCAAACAGCTGCTTCAACGCTACAGCTGCTGTGTGACTCGCAAGTCATCATTCACTGCTGTGACTTGCCAGCTGTGGAGAGGCAAGACAAGATGCAATATGTTGATGTATGCTGTCCTCCATGCCTCTGGCAGATATGAAGTGGCTGCCAGACATGCACTGCACAGATTCATGATGACCACAGCTGGCCACAGCTGATACAATGCAGACAGGACCCAGGATCACTCAATGCTGCCAATGGATGCTGCTACATCACTCAATGCTGCCATTGATTGCTGTCAGACCATTCTACACTGTCAGCAGTTGCTGTTAGATCATAATGTAGAAGAATACTGTACAATTGCTGCTGCTGCTGATGTGCTGCTGCGGATGTGCTGCTGTGTGGTGTTGATAGCTGTCTGCTGAGCGTCTGCCTTTGTGTCCACACGCTGCTTCAGGCCAAGGTGTTCTTGAATCCATGAGTCACACCAGAGCTAGACTGAGTATATATGCTTTGTCATGTTTGAATGTGGGAAGAAACTACTGCATTGACTGCGTACTCCCTGCCTTTTGTCAATGGCAGCGTGGCATGCTGTGCTGTGCTGGGCTGTGCTGTGTCGATGGCAGCATGTCGTGCTGTGCTGTGCTGTGCTGTGCTGTGCTGGCTCCTCTCACGCTGTGTCACTGGGTGTGTTGCTTCCAGGGTTGATGCTGACAGCTCTACTGTGGCGCAATTTAGAATCCCTAGCTCTATACAATGCATACATTCTCACGTTGTATGTACAAGATGGGTAAGAAACAGGAGGCCTGTATTTCATGCATCCATGGAGTCTCCCTCTTCCTGCTGCTGCGACACCTCACGTGCTGATGCAGCTGCAAGTGCTGCCATGTCTGCTGAGCTGCTAGCAGAGCACTGCTTGTTTTGTCTCTTGTGTGCGGCCTTTGCTTGACCTTTTTTTTGTACCATTATATACAGGTAACGATGATCCAGCTGCTGACACGCACAGACGCACTGGCAACCATGCAGCAGCACGTCACTGACCAGACACCCCCACACTGTAATGTGATGCACATTGCTCCTGACTGTACAGCAGCAAGTTCTGGCCATGCTTTGATGGCTATAGCCTGAGCTACATCTGTCATACTCCAGGCTGCCATTACAGCTGAACCTTCAGATGGTTATCAGAGGCTTGCATGACCATCACCTACCTGGGCAGAGCTGACTTGTCTGACCTGCAGCTGTGGCCCAAGAGAAGCTGGTGACACTGAAGGATGTGGCGGTACTGCCTGAGGAGGCCCATGGATACCAGTTGATATTGATACATTCCTGACGTCGGCAGTGCATGCAGGAGGACTGAAGTGTCATAGTCCAAAGTGCTGCCACAGCTGAACCTTCAGCTGGTCATCAGAAGCGCCCATTATGATCACCCAGCCAGGGCAGAGCTTACTTGTCTGACCAAGCAGTGCATGCAGGAAGCCAGGAGTGAGAGGGGCTTACAGGGCAGCTGTGTGGAAGCGTGACTTGGTAAGCATGTTGCCCAGGTGCACTCCAAACAGCTCCAGGTTGGACTCGTCCAGGCTGCTGAACACCATCCCCCTTGCAACGCCTGTGTGCTTCTTGTTCAGGGCCTGCAATCACCAATTCCAGCTCAATTTATGGCATTGATATGTAAATTATAATCCATTGTGTACTGCCTGTGTGCTTCTTGTTCAGGGCCTGCAACCGCCACCTCCAGCTCGCTTTCTTACATTGGTTTACATTAATTTTGATATACTACACATTGCCTGGCAGCTGTTTTACATTGGTTTACATTGATTAGAATATACTACACATTGCCTGGCTATTGCAAACATGTAACATGGTATGGGACATGGTACATGGCATATTACACGGTACCTGGCATGGTGCATGCCCATAATGGACGTATGATTGTACATTATGTATAATTCATGTTGCTGGAGATGCTCAATATATATATATATATATTGTTAGATGGTTCAGCAGCAGGGCAGCCTTTGCTGCATGACATACACTTTTTACACTGCTGTGCAGAGCACACTCACAAAGCTCCTCTAGCTTTTGTTGCCAATGACATGGATATTGACAAACATATGCGACAACAGTCTCAGCATGTTTCCAGATGACTCACCTGGATGACAGCAACATGGTTGCCAGACATGTCAGAGATGGGGCAGCACAGAATGTTCCTGGTGCGGAAGCCTGTCTTGCGGTCAATGGCTGGGTTGAAAAGTCCACAGGCATAGGCATCGGGTATGTTCATGCTGGTCCCAAATTCTGCCACCCTGCCGGCAATCCCCACCCCAAAGGGCACCCGGATCATCTCCCAGTGCTCTTCAGGATTTGCGACTCGAGCCCTGCAACACATCATGACATGTTGTCACGCAACACAGGCATGTCAATGTGCAAGAGATCATGTGCATTGCGTGACAGAAGAAGCTGCTACGGTCTTGATGGTACTGTATCTAGCATGTGAGGGTCTGCAGTGTTTCAGCTACATATTTCCCAGTACAATACGCAAGCAGTCTGTGCAGTATACAAGCAGTATACTGTACTGGGGCTGCATTCACTACATGTGTAGGTAGCAAGATGGGTCCGGCCATACTTGCTGACAGATGGTTGAGCAGTGCAGTGCCTTTGCACTCTTACAATACAGCAGATGTTAGAGGCTTTGCAACAGGTCGGGCTGCAATTGCAATGAAGTATGCACAGCACCGGCAAGGTGATGCACCTGAGTTCTTTCTGCTGGTTGTCAACCAGGAACAGGGTGACACGCTCACAGTGGAGCAGCTCAAGGACCACATCCCTGATATTGTCCACAGCTGAGTTGATGTCCAGCTCCAAGGCCAGCTGGTTCATCACGCCCACAGCCTGAATACACGGCAGATGATGTCACAACACCCTATTGTTGCTGCTTTGCTGCATGCACAGCTCCAGGGATCAGCGTCTCAACCTAATGCAGCTGCATGTTGCTGATGACTTGCACCTCTAGCCTGACCGCCCAGCTGATTCATCATGAGCTACTCTTTTATGCAGCGTTATTGGTGCTCGATGGCACCCAGTGTATGAAGCAGGGAGAGGCCATGATTACTGGTGATTACTGGGCAATGCTATACTTGACAATTGCTTGTTGTGCACCAGGCTATCCCTGTTGATTGCCGCATCAGCTCGGCAAAGAGTGAAAATTGTAGGTTGTGCTGCTGACCAGCATGCAGCAAGGTGCAGATGCAGTCTGAAGCAGTGAGCAGGTCTGCCCTGCCTTGTAAAGGTTATCAAGCTCGTTGCGCATCTTCCTGGCGCCAATCCGCAGCTGCTCAGGTGACAGCAAGTCATAGTTGTCTAGCATCTCTTTGTGTTGTGTTGGATTGCTGCTGGCCAAGGAGAAGCGGCCTGCAAAGGATCCAAAACGCCGGGAGCCTCCTGGGGTTGTGACAGACCCCTGTGCATGCCGGAAAGGTGAGACTGCCATATTGTGCTGTTGCTGGGGGTCATACTGGTTCTCGCAGATGGCTGGCCTTAGATAGGGCACAGAACTGCCAATACCTCTTTGGGTCTATCGATTCTTCTGGAGACTGAGGTTGCAGTGATTTCCATAACCTCTGCAGGGTCATCTTGCTTCTTATCAGCTGTCTGGTGGGCGCAGCATCTGAACAAAAACATGCCGAGGCTGCTGCTGCAACAGCGGTTATCGCAAATGGCCTGCTGCCATTGCGTGTCCTGTTCGGTAGCCCGCTGCGCAAGTCAACGTTGTCTGCAGCTCAGTCGGTCAACTTTGCACCGTCTGACCCAGTCAGGTGAAAAGAAAGCGGTATAGTCAGGTAGACCATGTGAACCAGCCAATATGGTGGCCGCAAGCTGTCCGCGCAAGCTTCGAAACCCGGTGCGCTTACGGAAGACAATTCCCTTATTGCATATGAGTCACGATTGCTTCGAATTCTGGTGAACTTTTTCCTGACAGATGACAAATGACCTGACAAATGACAGAGTGAATGAGCAATTCGCCGGAGTTTCAAAGCATTTTTGTCAAAACGGGCCGTGTCATTTGTCATCTTCAACAGCGCTGCCGACCGTTCCGTCAAAAATGAAGCCTGGGCCAACCAGCCTGTCTCACAGCGAAACCCCTACCTTGTGTCTGCGAAATCACGCAGCATTTTGCCGATATGCCGCAGCTCAACCTGTGCATGGAGCTGTGATGCACCATAAGAACTCCGAAAGTACGCTTGGCCCGCCCTGCAGTCACGCTTCGGACGCTCTCACCTCTAAACAGCTATACTTGGTTGATGTGTTTACATAACAGACTGGCAAAGTTCAGACTTGTGCCTTTGTCGCGCCAGCATAGCGCTGGCTGCTTAGCTTCTTCTGCTCAGCACTGTGCTTCTGCAGAAGAAGCAAAACAAATGAGGAATGTTCTGGACTCGATTTTGGCCACTGGCTCCGCACAAGCAGTCTGCTGCCAGCTGGCTGCCTGCACGTCTTTCCAGGCATTTGAAATGCTCTGTGCACAGTGCGAGCACCGTGGCCTTGTCTTTGTGCCCTCCGGCGATCCTCAGCAGAAGTTAGGCGAGGTCTTTTATGACAGAGATACCTCATGGCAACATGAGCTGGTATCTGGTAACCTCAGCCACATTCTTGGTGTAAAGCTCGGGGGACTTGCCGGTGAAGCACCTTCTGACATGCTTGTTGCATGCCTGCAGTTGACATGCTGTAATCCTCTGCAGCCCTGTGTACCCTTGGCAGCAATGTTCAGAGAGCTTCTGTGATGCAGGTGTTGACGTAGCAGAAACGTTGAGCTGTGCACTATCTCCACAAGTTGCATTAGAAACTCGCAATAAAGAATGCGATTGTGCTTGGGTGGCAAGCGACTGTGCATCAATGGATGGTGTGCCTTCTGTTGTGCTGGAAGTGGCCGTTTTCAATGAGAGTGAGGTAGAGCTTGAGGCAGAGGGCAGTGAATGGATGGACCTGCTGCAAGTGCAGGTAGGTCATTCGCTATTGACTACTGACTAGACATTACAAGAGCAACAACAGTTGTTTTTCAATCCTAGTTGGTGCGCCTGTTGTCATTGCCCAGGAGGCTGCTGATTGCGAGTGATATCTAGTTGCTCCCGGTCCTGACAGCTCAATGTCTCAATGGTGTCATAGTGCTTGGTGTCACAATTGAAAATTTTTGGTGGTCTTGCAAGGCAGCCATCAGATGCTGACTGGATCATGTAGGCAGCAATATTGGCAAAGGTCCATCATGAAGAGAACCCCGTTGATGACTGCCCCAAAGTCTCAGTTGGTGTTCTTTTCACTCAATTTCCAGCCCCACAAGAGGCTAAATTGCTGCGTCGGCTTCTGCAGGCATCTGTAACAATGCAAGCTGAGCATGCCTTGAGCCACCAACAAAGCCAAGAGGCTATGTTGATTCTGCCCTACGGCTATGTGACAAGGCCTTGCAAATATGCTGTGAGCTCAACAGCAACCCCTCAAACCTCACAAAAGGCTGAGGCAGCATTGACTATCTTCAATTTCATGTGCCATTCTGTTGCAAAACTGAGTATGTGCTTCCATTCAGCAGCAAAATGTCGAGCTAGATTTTGCTGCATTGCGTCTGCTCAAATGCCGACATGCAAGTATGCACACAAATCAGCCGCGAAGCTTCTACATATGGAAAGAGCAGCAAGGCTGAGAGGATGACTTTGGTCTCCGCTGATGCACGCAGGGCCCATATGAGTATGCACAGATGTTGATAGCAAGTCGTCAAGCCACATATTGACATCTTGGAACTGATGCTCCATGACAAGAAAAATCCTCAACTGGCCCCAACAGGTTAACCTGCCAGACTTGTGCTTAGTAACTCTCGCAAGGTGTTTTGAAACTGATAAAACCATGACTTTGTGCACATGTGTATATACCCATAGTCCTGATACACCCTTGGTCTTGGATTAACACACCTAGTAGGATGCAATTGTTAAAAAAGGTGTTTGGCATGTTGATGTTAAGCATCTCTAGCACGCTTCCTGTTGAGAGGCATAACACCTGAAAGGGCACTGTTTAACAAAGCAATGCATGCACTGTAGTATGCTGGCAAGCTGTCTTTGCCTACCAACACCATTGGTGTGGGAACCACAAAGTTTAACTCATCTTTATGGCGAATTGGCGGACGCTCGTCAGTGACATATATCAATAGATTGTCAACACCTGGAATGTACAACTCCTTTCTGAGCTTTGCAGCCTGCATGCTTGATGCTGCTTGGCACTTTTCTGACTGGACAAAGACAACAACTGGGTGTGATCCAGATGCTGCGTCATCAGAGCGCCGTAAAAGCAACCAGCTATCAGAACCAAAATTGCCTGGTCCTTGAAAAGCCCATTGTGCATCCATGTTACTGACCATGGACTGGAGCTCAGCTGAATCTGTGAGCTGGCTGCTGACATCACAGACACGAAAGTTGTTGTTTGGGACACAGAACGACATCTCATGGACTCCAATGTTGACGCCTCCGAGCAACTCCCTCAATGAGACAACAGGCTGGCACAGGACATCATGCCAAAAGAAAAGCTTGGCAACTAAAATGCTGACATCAGTAAGCTCCCGGTTTTGCCAGTCATGAGTAAGATGACTGAGCAGTGGCACCCACAACAGTTTGTTGCTGAAAGCTTTCATGGACCGGTATGCAGCAACCAACAGCACTGGTGGCATGGAGACAAGATGAGGCTCCCGGTCAGGGTAGAGCCAGCCTTCTGAATCAGGTCCAGAGGCAGCTGCAATTGCAGCCTGAATAGCTCCGCTGCTTGAGCTGTCCGAACTATCTTCAGATCCTAAGCCTTGACCTAGCAGAGCGTCAATCTGCAATCAGCTCCGTACATATAGCTTGCAAACGGCTGTAGTGTTGGACCTAGTCTCCAGAATTGCAATGTGCAGCTTGGCAGTTTGCTTGCAAAAGCTTCAAGCAAGTCTGGAACAAGTGCAGTTGGGCAGTACATCCAACAATGGTAGCCACTTGGCAAAAGCAAGGGGACTGGTTGCATACCTGGCTCACCAATGTATGCAATGCCGTCATTCTCCAGATCCTGCCAGGTGACTGTTGCCCCAGCTGCGGTACTGCCTGGCACCGATTGCTGCCGGTCAATGGGCACGCGGCACACACAGTGAGCAACAAGCTGGTTCATGAGATGTACATTCAGGGGATTGCTACTGAGCCAGCCTTGCCATTTACCTTCGCTCATGGCATTGCAGAGTCCATCCACAATTTGGACAAGGTGGAAGTTACCTTGCAGCCACGTCCAACAGTCTGGGTGGCCTGCAACACAGAGCGGATCACTGAAGGTGAAGCAGCGCAACATGTTAACACATATTGAAAGTGCACCCCTTGTAACAGACTAGCGACAGTTATGCAAGTGTAAGCGTAGCGCAGCAGCAAGTAAGAGCTTAGATAGCACAAGTTGAAGGTGTTGAGAGTACACCGGTGGTGGCAGGGTGAGATATTGATAGCCAAAAGTGCGGCTACTGTTTAGTCATCCGTAATACAATCATTACGGAGGTATTGTGACGGTATCATTACACCCCTGGAGTCATCAGTTGGCTGCTGCAGCTGCATTCCTGCAAAAGACTGTCATGAACATATATGTTGCCCAAGATGTCTTTCAATGCATCAGCACCAACCTGCTGGAAACTCTTCATTTTGCAGCAGCGAGCTCCCTGCCAGCAGGCATAAGGTTTGGGACAACATTCTAGGGTTGCCACCAATCAGTTGCAGCAGCAGCAGTGGTGGCAATGAGCGCGGTACCACAGGGGCGTTGTTTATGCGCTTTGCCAAATCACAGATCACTGCCTGCATCTGCGTCTCGGTCAATGGCCGCACATGCACATCCTTCACTCGGCTGTGCCGACAACCTGCGCCTTGCAAGCTGCTGGCTGAGGAGCGGGTGCTGGCAGTGATGACCACAGGCATGCACAACAACTCGCCCTTTTCCTCAAGCGCAGCTGCTCTCTTGCGCAACATCACAAAATGTGACAGGGCGGATTGTAGCCAAGAAGGCTCTTGCAAGATTGGAGCGGGAACCGCTGCACCCGCCTGCAATGGATTGCACTCAGCAAACATGTACTCATGGTGTGCTTGCTTTGAGATCAGACTGTGCAGAATGGCTCAACGCTGAAATTCAGCTGGCTTGAACAAGCTTTTGTTTGCAATTTTATTGCTTGTAACAGACCCTGGAGCCCACAAGCTCATCAATTGACAGATAGGGAGCCATGTTGCTACGTGAAGCTGGATGCAATGCAAGAGTTGGCAAGCACAATGCGTTTAGAATCCCCTTGTTGATTGCATGCATACCTCGTCTACAGCAAAGACTGCCATCCATGATGTTCCTGCACCGATTGCTCCAGCCTGTTGCCAGAAGTACAAAATATCCAGTGGCTCCAAGGAGTGTCGCAAGCAGCGGTCCATGCCAGTCAGAAAGCTGTGGTAAGATGGTTGGCTGTTTGAAGAAACACTGGAGTACAACATGCGTAGAGCAAGCACGCCACTTGGCCCCAATGTTTCCTCAAGAAAATGTAGCCGCTGTAGGTCTGCAACAACCAATCGCCAGGCATTAGACCAAAGAAGCAATATATGATACAATGGGTAGCAAAGGCCATTTTCCAACCAACGGATGCAGTCTGGACAGTGTGAACATTGTATTACTTGCTTACCATCTGCAAGTCATGTTGCTGCTGCATGGTACACACCCCTTGGCTGAGGGAAGGCATACACAGAGCAGATGAGCTGCCCTCACTCAGATCAAAGCATGCTGAATTCCAGTACCAGTAACACAGTCATGGCAAGATCCCAGAACTGTACATGCAAGCTGTGCACAAAAGCTGCTGAGGGGCACATCGTACACTTGAAGTATGACTGCAGCTATTGGGAGTGACAACATGCTGCGTAGGAGACCTACCGGACCTCGCAAGATCCAACACAAAAACCATTGTTTTGTCAGGCCTGAAGGATGACAGGATGCGCTTGTTGAGACAAGCGATCCTAGTGTCACTATCTTCATCAATGTTAGCTTCACGTGCCAGCTGATACAACCTTCTCCATACCTCTCTAAGCACAGTGCTCTGCAGTGAACAACATTTACATTGCCATGACATTATAGGGAAGACGCCAGCAACTCCAAATTCATGACAATCCCATCATGCCCAAAATCAGCAGCCGATGGCAGGAAAGCGTCTCAATGATGTTGTGCATCCCACCTTGCCCAATCCTGGTGCAGCCACAACCCAGAGCAGCTGCAAGCTCCTCATAAACACCGGCAAGTCAAAAAATCCAGTGTTTAAGCGAAGAAGCCCGCTATAAATCTGCTGGACTATTGTGTCAAAGGCTTGAAGGCCAAGAAAGCTGCCGATGCCCGTTATATTGCCATGGACATTTGGTGCTGGTAAGTTCTCCTCTCTTTTGCCAAGTGACCCAGGGCCATGCAGCTGGAAGGTTGAGGTGTATTGCTCCACCAGCAGGCGGCGCACAGCTTCTTGACCCAGATGCTGAATAGGTGCATCTGCACCTGAGCGAAACAACCAGATCTCTGTCACCAGCAACTCCTCAAGTCAGCCAGCTTGGGAGGCTGAATTAAGCTTTATGTGATTGAATGTGAGCAGTGCACCATCATGAACAGCAATTCTCAAGTTACAGACAAGGCTGAGAGGCTGTGTTGACTCTGCTCTGCTGCTGTGTGACAGTGCCTCTGAGTATTCTGCGTCATCAACAGCAACTCATAGCCACAGAAAAAGCTGACAGCCTGCATCGACTCTGCTCAAATGCTAGGTGAAGAGCAACTATTCATGTGGAAAAAGGGTTGATAGTGTGAAGGGGAATGAGCGCCGAGAGAGTACCTGGATGTTGCTGCTGCTGCTGCTGCTGTGCTCCCTTTGTGACGCTACGCATTCTGACATTTAGGCCAGTCAACTCTGCTGTATCCATGCTTGCAAATGGACCAGCAGCATCTTCCTGGCGTTTAAAGCCGACACTTTCGTTCTCCAAAACTCGAAGGATGGTCTGCAGATCACCTTCAGCACCAGCCTTTTTAAGAGCCTCTTCGATACTCCCCATGTCTAGCCTACCAAAGGTGTGCTATGCTTTGTACACCTGTGTGCAACAATTTCATGTTGGACCTTTCGTGTGAAGCTTACGTGCTACGGCGTAGTAGCTACGCAGCCCTATCTGTGAGCTGCATTGCTTTTTAATGACTCGAATCACCTGTGACCTGACAGACACAGCCTGACGCAAGGCTGACGCGGTGCTCCCTGGTCCACGGAAGGAGAACGGTTTGCTACGAAGACCGTGTTGACGGGAGCATGCGTGGTGAACCGAAGGTCAAAGCGAATGTCAGCGATCAACCTATCAACCTTGCAACTTGGGTCAAGCCGGCTGAAATCTGATGCGGGCAACCTCCCCTGTTATGTTGTCTTGGACAGGTTGTTTGCTGCATGACCTAGCTTGGCCATAAACTGGCTGCAGCTTGATGTGCATGACATCATAGAGCATTGACATTCTTGCAAGCAAACCCTATCTGTCGAAATGCGTAGGGTTGTGATTGCCCAGACTGGGAGTTCCCAGATCAGGCTTTACAGCTTGGCCCGCACAACGCGTTCAAGGCAAAACAGCATGATCACCATGTGTTTCCAGCGCATGGCGCTCTGCTCAAGCGTGCGGCGTTGGTCGGTGCCGTCGCGTCTGCTGAATTTTACCCCCAAACCAGCGACTTCACTGCTTGGTCAGACACCAAACAAGCGCGTGTGCTATGCTACGAAGACGGCCTGCTCCGCCACCAGCTTGAGCAGTCTAGCAGACGGAAGCATTGTAAAGCAGGTAAAGCGTTGTCTGCACTCAATGGCATTACTGCACTTCTCGTGAGCCATATTCCGTCCACCTGTCTGAACTTGTTTTGCGTGCGGCTACAGGAACGAAGCCCACGTAACTCAAAGAGAAGGCTGGACGAAGCGTGCTTGGAGCAGAGCCCCTCTACTGCTCGCAATGTGGTGCAGTCTTGGATCGTCCAAGGGAAAGTGCTTGTCAACGGGAAGGTGGTCACCAAGCCAGGCACTCCGGTCTCATCACAGGCCAAAATAGATATTCTAGCAGTAGAGCAGCAATATGTCTGTAGGTAAAATTGAAATGCAGGTGGTCTAACACCTCTCACTGAGGTGTCTTGCTGGGATATTCAATTACAACCCACACATATTTAGACAGCTTTTGTACCTGCAATGCCTGACATTGCATTTTGCCATGATGCTACAGAGCTGGACACAAGATGGAAGCAGCACTAGAGCAGTTTGGCATAGATGTCACCGGCATGACTTGCCTGGATGCTGGTCTATCTACCGGGGGCTTCACAGACTGCCTCCTGCAGAAAGGAGCTGTGAAGGTGTATGGGGCAGATGTTGGGTTTGGACAGGTGACACCAATGCATGCTAGCAACCAAGTAGCTGCCTGCAAGCAGTGCATACGTTTAGTAAGGCCTTCATCTGGCCATTGTGGCAGGTTTTGCTGATGCAGAACATGCCATCTATTCAACCATGATACATCTGTTGCATCATCATTTTTCCTGGTACAGCAGCACATCTTGAGAGCAGTGTGTTTGCATATGGTTTCTTGCACGATCGACTGGATCAATGCTGCATGTATGCCCTCATGCATCAGCACAGCATCAAGACAGGCATGCAGGGTCTGATGATGCTGCTTGGCTGTCTACAGGTAGCTGAGCGTTTGCGAACAGACTCCAGGGTTGTTGTCATTGATCGCACCAACCTGCGCTACCTCAAGCTGCAAGATTTGCCTGGAGCCGCTGTGCCTGTGGACCTCATATCCCTGGACCTGTCTTTCATCTCTGTCCTGAAGGTCATGCCGGCTGTCTGTGAGATGCTGCGGCCTGGAGGAGTCTTGATTGTTCTTGTCAAGCCGCAGTTTGAAGCTGGCAGAGATAAAGTAAGACTTGTACCCGCTGCTTGTGCTCTGCACAGTCGCAACACCTTGCATCACTGAGCACGCTTTGGGAGTCTGAGAATGTTGTGCTGCTGTCAACCAGAGACAATACTTGCATGCTCAAGCCTGTCATGTTGACGTGGCATGTAGTCACCACACTGGGCATGCGTACAGTGGCTGCTGTGCTTTTCTCAAGAGAGCAAAGGCAACAGTGACCATGATGCTGCATCTACCATGCTGACTATCTCATTAATTTGCCTGCTTGTGCACTGTCACCATATTCTTGGCATCAGCACGCTGCTTTGACGAAGCCGATAGCTTCAGATCTCAGCATTGTTTCATGGTTTCAATTCAGCCAAGGCTGCTCGCACTGTCAGCGCACACCCCTTGGGTGCAATCAGTGTCTCGTGTTAGTGCATGTTGGCTCATAGGACTAGGGTTTAGGCAGACCTAGTAGGTATCTGGCAAGAACGATTAGCTGGAACGACTGTAAGTTATTATTGTTATTAAGGCTGCTGACAACTCCATGTAGACAGCAGCAGAACATGATTAATGACCCACTGATTCTCCAGCGTGTCATTATGCTGCTGCTCAGCACCAACATACTGCAGGTTGCTTCTGGAGGTGTTGTCAGGGATCCCAAAGTGCACAAGGCAGTCATTGACACAGTGTGCTCTGGGATAGCTGCCCTGGGTTTCACTTCACAGGGTCATATTGAGTCACCCATCAAGGGAGCCAGCAGCGGCAACAAGGAGTTCCTTGCCTGGTTCCAGAAGCTATGAGTCATCAGGGAGCATGGCCTTTGTGATGGTTGAATGGACGGTTTGGGCCATGAGCTGTCAGGCACATGGGTGTCTCCAGGTGACTGACCTTGCTTTTGGGGTAGGGCCGCAGTGTGCCTGTAACTTCCAAGCAAGCCCATTTGATGGTGTGGGTCAACAGTCTGTCAAAACTTCGTGACAAGCAGAGTCGGTCATATGTATCAGGCTCACTTGACTGATGCTGTCAGACTTCTTGTTTGCATTGCTTGCGGTTATGACATACAAGCCTTTGGCTACTGAAGCACGGTCTTGGCCAAAACAATGTCACATGCTAATCAGTCATGCCATGTCTGCAGGAGCAAGCCTTACGGGGCCTGGGTGTCAGAAGCGCCGACACTTTGGAGGGTGCTGCACCAGTGCTGCCTCGTCAGTGAAACCATACCGGTTGGTGAAATTGGCTACTGCACCACAGAGGTCACGTTGCCATCACTGCGACAATGTTTCCAAGGATGCACCAGCTGTGGTGCTACTTTTGCTGGGCGCACAGCAGCATTTTTTGCAAATGCGGAACAGCCATTTGATTACTGAGGGTTTCAGGCTGTACAGAACACGAAGGCTACTTGTCAAGCTGGCCCTTCTGTATAAGTTTTGCTTGATACTTGCAGCTGGTTCTTTTCAAGGCTGACATGCTCAGAGCAGCAGAACACAAGGTGTCCATGCTTTCCCAGTTGACCTGCATCAAACAGCCTATCAGCAAGCATGCGTTGTTTTGTGGGAGCGATCATTTTGCTTTCACAAGTTGATTCTCTTTTGTTCAACATGGGCAGCAGTGTCAATCATCAGTAAGAGCTCCACTTCAAAGCGTTTCCTGTCAGCTGCAAGAAAACCCTTTTTGCACGTACGTTGTTTAGCTTCAATTTACCTGTGCCGCTGTTTTGGGTGCTTCCAGCCTGGGCCTCTTGCTTGAATGCAGAGCGTATTCTCGGCGTCTACATCAGCATGCCTGCATTCTGCGATCAGTAGCCTTCTTCACGAGGCTCTGCAAATGAGTGAACCCTTGGGGACGTGTATCTGAGATCAAATTCATCAAGAAACTATATCACTGAATCCTTGCGATGGTGTTGGCTTGTCTAGCCTCCCCCTCGCTGGGGGGGGGGGGGGTTCCCCCAGATTCGAAACGACTCGTTGTGTAACACACTTGTGTCGGTGCGAGCGGGCTCTGATCTGACGGTGTTTTGCTGTAATTGCACACCTGCGCCACAGCAAAACATGGCATTGACGTCGTTCAGCGGTGGTCAGGACGCTCATGCTCCGTTCTGGAACCCCACTCGAGACGTTGCTCACGGAACCGGCAAGAGCGGCCGGGACATGCACCTTGATGTGATGGAGGTAATCTTGTTGTGCACTCACAAATTTATTGTGCGAGGCGTCGGTACGTAACTGACTCGTCTTGTGTCTGCAACAGTTCGAGAACACATTTGAGATCCGGGCGGATCTGCCTGGTATGAACAAGAACGACATTCAAGTGCACGTCGACAACGATGTGGTCACCGTCAGTGTCGAGAAGGAAGACAAGAGGGGTGAAGACAAGGAGGAACAGGGTGTCAGGTGAGATACTGCCACTGCACCTGTTGCTTTACTGCTGAGCCTATCACTACATTAAACTCAGCACACACACCGTCGACGGCAGCAGGAGCATTAAACCTCATTGGTATTAAAGTTTGACAGTGCTCAGGCTCTCCCAGCAGTGATAGCAGCTTGAAGTCATTCAGCTTGCACCCCCAATGGCATATGTGCATGCAGCTGGCACATGCCTGCTTGTGACCAAGTGTGCAGACATTGCCGGTCAGTAATGCTGCAAGTCTCCATTCATCGCTCATGCTGCTTTTGCGCATAAGGCCCTCTGCTCAAGCTTGCAAGATGCCGTGCTCCTTTGCATGACAAAGGTGCAGGCCTCAATATAATGTTCTTTTCACATTGCAGATACCACAGAATGGAGCGAAGCAGCCAATATGTAAGGCGCACAGTTCGTATGCCTGAGACCGCCAACCTTGATCAAATCAAAGCCAAATATGACAATGGCGTCCTGAAACTCAACATTCCCAAAAAGGAGGAGGAGCGGCCCTTGCAAAGGATCAACATACAATGACCAGCAGTGCAGACCCTCTGCCCATTTTGCTTATTGTCAGACCAGATTAAGTTCAGTGCAGTGGTGGATCTCTTGTATATCGGTTTTGTCTTGCTTGTGCTTGTTGCCATTCAACACATGGTGAAATAAATGTCCCACAGAGCTGTTGTTTGCAAAAGTCATTGTGTCCCTTGTGGAGATACATACCTTCCGTGCTTTGTGAGGGTTTTTTTTCTGTACCTCCAGTACAAGTGCTCATTTTCTCCTTTATCTTGACTTTCGAGTTCACTTGAGAATTTGGCTTTCAGCTTTTTGTTTCTCACCGCTTTTACGCCCATCAGTCACAGCAGAGTTCTGTCAGCGTTGTAGATGCTGTGAACAGTCAAGCTGTTGTTTGTTCAAGCTTACATGTATTGACTGTGCAAAGTGCCATTATTTGAAATGCAGCTGTCTTGAGCAAGCTTAAGAATGGATAAATAAATTGCGAATGCGCTTTCAGCAGGGCTATTGTAGGGCAAAACCCTATATGGCTCATTAGATAGCCCTTAGCTCATTGTACCCTGTTACAAACGCCATATTACGTTGCGCAGCCTAACACAGCCTTGCATGACTGCATCCATCACAATACATACGATCCAGGCATTTCACCGGGCTCTGCAAATCAGTGCATCCTTGGGGACGTGTATCTGAGATCCAATCTATCAAGGAAACGCCATATTGCAATGCGCCTCATGAGCATCGTTATTGCAGATGTACAAGGGCATCAATGACAATGACAGCTGAATTTTGTATCATCTGATGCATCGATAAGCAAGCAGTAAACGTCAGGTCACTGCTTGACATCTGTCATTGTCTTTGACGCAGCGTTGCCTGACAGTCACTGCTAATAGCAAAGAGAGGTGCGCAGCTGCAGATGATCACCTTTGTTTAAGGGTTTTGCACACAACTCACACTACTGCTGGCAATTGGCTAAAAGTTCTCTTGCTAGCTGCAATTACTATCAAGGCCCTCATTTTCTTTAGGGACCATCTGAGGCTTCTTCCTACTCACCATTTGCAATCAATCACTATCTCCAAAAATGTAACTGAACAAAGCTGAACATTTGATAGATCACTCCACGCTTGTGTATGCTGTTCATCACTCATGCTGCTCACTCTGCTGTTGCACCATGACATGCTTTATGTCTGGCTGACTTTCTTGGCTCTCCTTCGCATGAGCTGCTGCATCATCTCATGGTCTGATGCTGTCTTGCTCAAATAACGTGCTGCAACCTGCACGTAAGTGCTGGCTTTTGTAAACAACAGAGCACCATTGTACATGCACAATAGTATGCAGCATTGATGCATTACTCAAATGTTAAGACATCCAATGAGGACATGATTGTGAACAAAGTACTCACGGCAGAATACTTACAGGAGTGTCGACGTGTTTTGTATTGAAGCCATGTCTGATCTGCTGTCCCCTGAGGTCACCGACATCCAAAGGAGATCGGTCTCCCAAGACTTTGTAAGCAATGCCAATGGCTGTGCCCGCTGCAACTCCCAAGATAGCCCACACTCGGCAGCCGCGCCTGGACCTGGTGTTGGACAGGTCCTGCTTGTCTAACACAACCTCTCTGTCATCATGCTTCTGGCCGACTGTACTGAAGGTAGCTACCCTAACAATGTCAGCTTCATGATTGCTGAAGCTAGCGGTATTCGCTGGCCTGTAGTCGACATGATCTGTGCTGTCACCTATCCAATTGACTGGTACCTGATCATGGTCACTCAAATTGGACCGTTCATACTGTTTTGGCTGCTTGCTGAAGGGTCTGGGTGGCTTTCTGAAAGCATATGCAGGTGCTGTTGGGCCTGCCTCAGCAAGGTCTGGTGTGTCTGGTGGATCACTTGCAGCAGCTCTGCTGCGCCTGACAAGTTCTCTGTGGTCTTTGGCTGGTAGTGCCAGGGGTGGTACTCTGGAGGTTGTTGCAGACCTGCCTTCAAATCTGCTGTCAGGTTGCACAGGTGAGAGCCAGGCTTCAGCGTCACTGCTTGGATCAGAGGTGATCACACCGCTTGGAATGTTGTTTTCAAGATCAGCGGGCACATCGCTGAGGGCATCCCAGTCGGTCATGGCTCCCTCTGCGGACATTGATACTTAGTGTTTTCCAAGATCTTGAGCAGGCTTGCTAATTTCAAGTATCTGGTATGCAGTGTCACCTATTGTTCGGGACAGCTCAGTCACATGGGGTGACGCCTTCTAGCGTTGATACTGACACTGGCAGCACTTCCAATCCTGTTCGGTCAGCTGCGCAGCCCGGTCGTCGGCACCAAAAGCTGCAGGAAACAGTGTTATGCTCGGATAACTGAAAGGAGCGTCCCTCAGGTACGTGTGATGTTCTTGCGTGTATTGTTGAGAGCAATCTCGTGAGACGCGCTGCCGTCGTCAGAGATATGGCACGTACTTACAGGACGTCAAAATAACAAGTCACCTGTCCAGTTGTGTTTCGTGCAATGCTTTTCACCGAGATCAGTTCGGATGATCAACGGTAATCAGTCATGCAAGCGTTATGCATTTGCCAAAGCGCGCTGTTTGCTGTGCTGTGATGCGTGCATGCTGTACAAATCGACACAAGCTCTCTCTGGAGCATTTATGTCCACATCATGCAAGCGTAAACGCGAGTGCAAACTTGGCTACGACTAAACACGATCAGCAGCACATGGTGCATGGATGCCGACGGGGCGTTTCGTGACTGACTTGGAGAGCGGCCTGCCATCTGACACAGGCCCCTGGTCCGGTGCTGCGGTCGGCTGCGCCGATTTCTCCTGGTCTGCGCTCAGGTGCACGTTAGCTGCTGCAGAGGAGGCAGCACGTCAACTTCACCTTTGTGTTGCTTGGGTCAGTGAGGAAAGCCAGAGAGATTTTGAAGCTTGGAACGCCGCCAAGAGGGACGATGACTTGTTTGGACCTCTGCGGCCAGCCTCCAAGCAGCAACACTTGCACGACAGCGACAACTCTGCTCCACCTTATGCAGCAGCACCAGCTGTCCAAGGAGACTTCAGCAGAGGTCAGCAGGCTTTGACGCCTGATGCGCAGCAGCGGCTAGATGTGCATAAGGCAGCTGCAGCTGTGCGGCGCATCAGCTTGACTGACGAAGCTGAAGACAGATTCATCGTCCGTTCACCTGTCTGGGAGGACTTCAAATGTTCTCCTACGCAACCTCAGCTCGGCGCCATCACAGACCATGACCAGAGAGCTTTGTCAGTTGCTGATGCCATCAGTTCTAGTCACGCTGGGCACAAGGTTCACAAGGGTGAAGTGCAAGCTGCGTCTCCTTTGAAGTTGTCGGGTATGCTGCACTTTTGAGCCTTATCATGTTCCTGTTCCACCATGATCTTAATGCTGCAACACACACGCACACAGTCACATTTGTCACATTTGTGCTCAAAGTTCAGTCTGAATAGGGCAAAGTCAGCCTTGCTAAATACAGCTGTGTAAATGCTAGACCTTCGCAGCCCGGTATAACACTTGGCTTCTCATTTAATTGACGCCGAAAGGCGTAGTCTTTTCTTTTCTTTATTTTCTATTCTTTTTTCCAAAAGGTAGACCTCTCTGCAGGACTCCCACATGCAGATGGCAAGGCAAGGCAGAGCTTGCTCAGCCCTCATCACCATGCACTTGCAAGTCCCAGAGGAAGGCCAACAAAAATCAACATTAACGACCTGAAGTTGGGTGCAGTCCTTGGGAAAGGCTCCTTTGCAGTGGTATGCCATCGCGCTCTGCTGAGCCAGCAACCTGCCCCTGTTGAACTATATGGTGCCTCAGACTTACATTCATGCGCATCAACGTAATGCGGCAGCCTCTTGAAAGACCTGTACCTACTCTGTGTCGAAGCATACATGTGACACAGTATGCATGATGTACAGGTCCAAGCTGTAAGTTGTGAGGTCTGTGTCAAAGGCAGCTTGCAAGGCAGAACTGTCACTTGCTTTCACATGCAGCATCATATGTCAGCCATGTCAAAACAAGCAAGACCAGCCTTGAGGCCACCTGCCCTGTTTGACAGACTGACCGCAAAATGCCTGTTGGAAGCATGCCTCTGGCTCGCTAATGCTGAGTGTTCACAATGCACACCTGTTCTTCTGTACACAGCGAGGCCCTTCCTGTCTGTGCATAGTGAGCATGCATCTTCCTGCATACAGGTCTATGAGGGCACATGGCTGGGCCAAGTGGTGGCTGTCAAAGTGCTGGACGGGGCAGCTGCTGCTAGCCAGAAGGCCATGAAAGAGGTAAGGCAGTGCATCCCTGTTTGCGCACATCACGGTACGAATGGTGCAATTTGGGTTTGCTGCATGTTCACAGGCCACAATATTTCAGACACGCTTACATGATTGGACATATGCACAGTTGTATAAAGGGTCAGTGCTAGTTGGCACTGCCAGAGTTTACTCTCATAGCTTTGGAGTTGGATGGCTTCACGAATCTTCAAGCTGATATTTTGCCGTTGCTAACCTGCTTGCTGTTGACCATTTGCATACTATACTAAGCAGCACCCACAGTCTTGCATCATTCTGCTGCCATCAATGCCATCCTCGAAAGCTGCGGCGGCAGAAGCATCTCAAGCCTTCTGCACTCATGCTGTGCTTCTTCCCTGGCTAAGATGCCAAGCAAGAGCCTTGTCAGTTGCATCTGGATTGACTGCAGCTACACGACACTATCTGGCACTTGTAAAGCCTGCAACATATGCTGTGTTTGTGTGCTGTGCAGTACACAAGGGAGATGGATATGATGTCCCATTTGCCAGACCACCCCAACATCTTGAAGCTGCTTGGCGCCTGCACTGCCCCTGACAAACTCATCTTGGTCATGCAGCACTGCAGCAGGTACCTTGCGTCAGTCTTGCAAGTTGTCTGTTGACTACAGCGTCAGTCAGTGACCCTTGCACATAGCACTGCTGTCACAGCGGTCCTTGTCAATTGCAGTCCGGGAGTGAACTGCTATAAGCATTTTACATTAAGATCTCAGAATTTCTGCAGTGCCAAGGTGTAGCGCAGTCTTTGATAGCAAAAGTGCCCCAATTGACAATGCCTGGCATAAACCACCCACGTTGAGCTAGTGGCTCAGGCAACACCCTAACAACGCTGACACAATGAGCATGAGCAAGATTTCATGGCCACTGCATGCAGTCTTGGCAACATGTATCTGTTCTGACAGCTAGATCAGACTAAATGTGCAGGGCTCCCTGTCAACGCCTAACATCAGATATCATTGCATATGTCTTGTGTGAACCGCGTCAATTTGTGCGCATCTGATGTGTCAAATCATGCTGAAATTCTGCAGGGGGTCATTGTACCAGCTCTTACACAGCCCCAGTGCCTACCTGAACTGGCACCAGCTGGTGGGCATGTGCCTGGCAACTGCCCAAGGGATGCTGCACCTGCACTCCCATCAGGCTCTGCACAGAGACCTCAAGTCAGGTGTGTGCCGGCGTTTGCATATATGCAATCATGCATATATGCTGCTATGTTTTAGTATATTCAAGGTTGCAACTTGGATGTGAAATCTTGCAGGAGCTCTGCGGACACTATATATGCGCAATGAGGTCACCAACTACATCAGTGCTCTTCTGGCAGGCAGCCTTTTGCTGAAGTACTGTGACATCAAATTAGCAGCAATTCAGGGCCTCTCACTGCAAGATTAACTGCCTGCAGATACTCAAGTCGTCCTCCAAACAGTGCAATGTTGGGTGTGCAGGCAACATTCTGCTTGATGGCAGTGGCACAGTGAAAGTGGCAGATTTTGGGCTGTCCAGGCTGCAAGCTGCAACTTGTGGTGAACCGTTGACAGCAGAGCTGGGCACTTGGCAGTGGATGGCCCCTGAGGTGGTGGCCCCCTGGGACAAGAGGGGGGCGGTGTACACCGAGAAGGCTGATGTGTACAGCTTTGGCATTGTCATGTGGGAATGTGCGGCCCGTGAGGTGAGCAAGCTTATTTCAGTGGTGCCGTGATGGCACTTCTTAACATGCCAGCAGGAAGGCAGCTTCTGATCAGTACTGCAAGTTTGTGGTCAGCTGCTTGAGGGCCTGCATGTTGCCTAGAAGCTGGAATGCAATCACAGCTTCTTGCATTGCTGTGTCTTGGATGTACGCGGGAAAGACAAGGTGCACTTGTAGGTTGCCTTGATCTGTACCAAGCGCACCTGCAAGCATATGAAGGCTACATGTTGCTGTAGTTCATGTTACTCTGCAGGTACCATTCAAGCAATATGATGGTCATCAAGCAGCAGTCATGGCAACATACAAAGGGATGCGACCTGATATGCCCAAAGATACCCCTGAACAGCTCAGCCAGCTGATCAAGGAGTGCTGGTCTCCAGCATATAGCCAACGACCCAGCTTTGCTGAGATCGTTCCTCGCTTGCAACGCTTACACGACAGCCTGGGAGTGTCACAAGCAATGCCACATGCTGGCCATGGCAACAGTGCTGGCTTGTGATTTATGTGTACTATACAGTTTTGATCACTGAACATGTATCATCCGGTCTCAATAGCCAGGCAGGACTTGTGAAGTTATTGAACTGATCCATGTTCTTGGGCGGTATGTTTGCTAATATGATGCAATGTCTCTGGTATGCTCAATGATTCACGGTTAATAATTGGAGAATGCATGTGGTATCGTTGCTGGCCTATACTTGCCGAGGGTTTTCATGACATATCTATTATGCCTGGACAGCTATTGGCTGAAGGCGCATTTCATGTTTCACAATCGATTCATGCAGAGGGCGCTATATTTGTGAAAAAGTCAGGGAGACGGACTGAAGCAGCAGTCTCACTGTGTGAGACCCATGTTTCTGTTGATACATTGTATCAAATGCAAGGACGCAATGCCTTCAAGATTCATTCATTGCTGCGAAAACCGACCATAAAAAAGGCCACAAATGGGATCATCAAGCAGCCATGCCTTCAATGTCAGAGTCAGTGTCTTCTATGATGTCATTTAGTACACCCAAAGCTTCCTCATTTCTTGTCTGATCTGTGCTACTGTGGTACACTACAGAACTAGGCAAAACGTGACCTTTTCCATGTGATGGAACCATAGTCTTTGCCAGGGAAGTGCCATTCATCACAACAGGCACTGCTGACTTGTTCAGCAGCTGCAGCTGTTGTAGGGCTCTCTGGTCCTGTGCTGCAGGATCTGACATGGGACCAGCTTTGTCCAGCAAATCAACTTCTAACCTACCCTGTGACAGTCCCTCTGACGAGTCATCTAACGTCAGCTTTGTTGCATCATGTGGCCCTGCATGTGCACAGCCTAGATGCTCGCGCTTGTCATCGCGGCTCTGCAAATCTTGAGCTTTGCCGGCCTTGACATGCAAGCTGGGCCTGCCTGTGGATGTAGCAGAGCTGTCCTCATGCTGCAGTGCAGGTTCCTGAAATGCACCCCTCTGCATGACCATGCTGCTGTTGGGTGGCTTGCCTCTGGTAGGCAGCACTGCATCTGAAGGCTGTGATCCACCAGAGGAGAGGGCCCCTGCTGGATATTCAGCCAACTGCTCCTCACTGCCTATGAGAGTCTGCCCATCACTTGTGTGCCTGTTTGCCGGCGACCCATTTGCATCTGAATGTCTCACGTTCTGCCCATTGCTCAGCAGCCCCCCTACATTGCCACCCTGATGGGCATCTGACAGCTGATCCGGTGCGTCTGTAGGTGTGATAGACTTGGTCGCGTCAGCTGGTGCATCTGCAAGCTGAGCTTTCTGCTGCTTGGCCTTGCGTGCTGCATCTCGCTCTTTGGTGGCTTGAATGAGAGCAGCAAAGCTGTCATACTCAACTGCACAGATGCAACAGAAGCTCTGAGCATGGTGGCAGAATATGAGCAGCACAACAGGGCTTGACAACTTATCTGTGAACAGCTTGAAGATGTATAGGCAAACAAGCAGATGCAGCACTTTTCTGGTCGCGCGCGTCATCAACATGTATTGCAAAACAAAGGAGGCAGAAAGCCTCTACCAGCAGCAACATATGCCATCTGTGCACAGTGCATGACAGCTCAGCATAGGACATACCATCAGGGAGATCAGGATCATCTGATGCTGCATCAGCGCCACTGCCTGACCCCCTCAGCCCACCCCTGCACACAGACAGCCAGGTTGGCAGGGTATCAAAGCTCAGTCTTCCACACAGGGCAACTTTTGTATACAGCCAATCAATTGGGCTTGTGGACGATGGTTGCCATGTGTGACAGACCTAGGGTTGGATTGCGTGCGGTGCTTGTTGCCTGTCCAGGCAAGAGCTGATGCAGAAGAACAGAGCCACCCACAGCAGGAGACCAAAGTTTGAACCAAGTCCAGCCCCGAGTGACACAGCAAAAGGACAGATACAGCTGGAGACGCACTTGGCTGCGGCTCCAAAGAAGCCTTTGACAGGTGGCATTGCCTTCTCTTTGGCCATAGCCCGGCGCACCAGCTCAGCCTCACTGGCAGCCTCTGCTTTGTCTGCAGCAAGCTGCACCTCCAGCCTCAGCCTGTTGTACCTCTCCTCCAAATCCTACACGATGGACCACATCCAGTCAGATTGACTGCAAACAGGCATAGCAGAGCATCTACCAGTGTTGTGCAAACAGGGCAAGCTGTTGTCCCACCTGTTCCACTGAGGCTTTGACAGGAAAATTTAGAATGCTCCATCTCACTGTGAGAGATTTCATGACTGCAACTTTATTAAGCAGTGAAGCCCAAGCCATTTAACACGTGAGACAGGGGGTGTGTATGGGTAACAAAGGGTTCATTCAGTTGCTTGCATATCAGACTATGTGCTAGTACCAATTACTTGGTACCAACTTCTGGTGAAAACGGTACCTGCATTCACTCCTCAAGCAAGACATTGCTGCAGAAATTGATTCTGATTTTGTACCAATACGCTGTAACATACTGCCTTGGGAATGCAGAACAAACCCACCTTGCGCTTGCCATGGATTGGCAAGTTATGATCCTTCAACTTGTCCCGCAGCTTCTTGTCATTGAACAGATGAAAAGCTATCTTTGCAGGAACCTTGACCTGAGGGACACCTTTCTGTGGCTTCTTATGCAGCCTTTGGGGCTGCTGCTGCTGCTGCTGTTGCGGTGCAGGCAGTTCTTGACTGATAACTGGAGGATTGTCTATGCATCTGTTCACATGAGCTTCCAAGACACGACCAGCTTTGAAGTTCCTGTTGCAGATAGGACAGGCAGCAACGTCTGCTGATACAGGTGCAGAAGACACTCTAGCTGTTGCAGAAGGTCCACTGGAACTGCTTGCAACGCCATCATTGCCAGCTGTGCGCTGGCGTTTGCGAGGAAAATCCTTCACCTTGCTGTCCTCTGATATGTCTATGGTGGTTACAGCAGCTGCTTCTGCAACTGGAGCTGTGTCATGCAAGGTTTTGCAACTGCGAAGCTGCCGCTTGTTGCTGCCACTGTCAAGGGAAGGTGGTCCAGCACTGTTGAGGCCTTGCTTGTCCTGCGATGCTTTCACCAAGCGGCTGTGACCTGGTTTGTGGCTGCGAATCGCAGCAATGTAAGCTGGCCTGGCTTGCAGCAGCTTGTCAACCAAGTCTCTGAGAGCTGTGTTTGGCCTCAAGTCCCGCTCATCGCATACAGCTCGACATTGTGGACATCTGGCTTGGCCTTGCTGATGGCTGATATAGCTACGTATGCAGTTTGAACAGACTGCATGTAAACAAGGTCTGTTATCACCCTCTCAAATACTACTTGTAGCTTGTGCCGGTGAGGTAGCTTACATGAGTGTCCGCAAGGCAACACCAGAGGTGTGTCGTAGAAGTCGTTGCAGATACTGCAACTAGCTGTGCTATCAAGTTGGGGGTGAACAGCACTGCAGCTTTCTGGCCACGTAAGCTCAGCGTTGGCCTCGCGATCAGTCATACGTATGCGTTGACGAATCCTCCCATGCGCGATCAAATGCTATGCGACTCGTAAAAAACACCAGGTGATCTGGCCAGGGTGAGCTATGGAGCGTTTGCAGTTCTAGCCGCGCTGAGCAACAGCAACGAGCATAGATCTTCAAACAACACTTCTTGACGTGCTGCGTGTACATGTGAAACACGTGAACTATAGCCATGTACGGGTAGGTAGCTGTGCAAGAAGGTAGATGTTCATGCGCATATGGCATATAGATATGTCTTTCATGACCATGTTTTAGGCAACTACGAGCATGATGGTGCTGGGGCGAAATTGCTTGCTCGCCAGCCGTGAGTGCCCGCAGTGGAAGATTCGTTTACAGTGCTACAAAATTTCCGTTAGGCAGATATGAAAGCAACGCAGCTGCACATGTTCCGGCCCAATACATACCTCAACAAACTGACGTTGCCTTGTATGCAATGCCTGCTCGCAGTGTCGCTGCTGTCCGCAATTGTCTCTTGCATAGCCAACAATCCCGTTCAACGTTCAAGCGCTGGTCCCGTAACTGACTTGGTGTCCAAGACGTTTGAAGAAAGGTAGACTCTTCATCGCATCGATTCGAACAGGCATAGGCAGTGCCGCCGACTTTGCCTACGCGCAAGACACCGAGAGGCAAAATACCGACCATCTCACACGTCTGCAGGAGGGGCGCAGGTCAACTGCTAGTGACTTTGCTTGACGGCAAGCTACTTTCTTTGGATCCTGAGCTCGGCACAGTGAACTGGAGTCTCGACTTGGGCTCTCCTTTGCTGTCAAGCTCTGGTATATGGTATGAGAACAGCCAAGACAGTGAGCAGCCCGTGTCTCACTCCATCTTGCCTGGAGCTGATGGCAGTCTGTACATATTCTCAGACGCACTGGGTGCCAGCCAAGCTCTTGAGGTGGGGGGCTTGCATATCAGCTTCCAATCTATGCGAAGTATGGTTAGGAGATCAAGTGATCAGGGCACCGGTTCATACTAAGCTGTAGACGCGACACAATTTGTCCTCGTGGTGATCCTTACTTTCAAATGGGCAATGTGATGTCTGTAGAGACTCCCAGCAACTGTACCGCAGCTGGTTGAGGCAAGCCCTTCTGCAACTCAAGATGGTGCCCTGCTGCTGGGAAGCCAAAAGTCAAGCGTCTATGTAGTGGAGGCCACAACTGGCACACTTATAACTGTCTTGTCGCCTGATGGGGATGGAATGCTGGGCTCTAGCAAAACAGGTGCGTTTTGCTGGTACATTTTGCTTTTTGAAAGTTCAGCTAGCCAGCAAACAATGTGAAGTACAGCGGGATCCATCAAGAGAAAGGTCCATCACTACAGCCAACAAAGCATACAAGCAGTGTCTGTCGACTTTCCCAGTACTTCAGCTTGCATATTGTGTGAAGCATACAGCACTCAATTGCATTGCAGACTCAGCTGAGAACTTCCACGAGATGCAGACACTTTCAAAGGTTTCAATTCAGTGCAGATGAAGTCGTGCCTGCACAGCTAGACCTGACTAATGCGGTCCTGTTGGGCCGCAAGGACTTCACTGTGCAGTCCATTGACGCTATGCTTGGCCAGGAAAAGTGGAATGTCACTTTTGCCCAACTCAGCGTGCTGGCCCCTGCGCACCTGGCAGCTGATGTTGATCATAGTCAGCTGCTGCCTCAGGCAGACCTGGCCGCTGTAGGTATGTCCCTCCATCTGTCCTTGTCTTGACACCACTCAATGTCTGTCATGCAGACAGACCGACACTTCTGTTCCCATATCATACTGAACAGCTGAGTTCTAAGTACTCATGCAAGTGCTGACACACTCCATCAGACAATGCAAGACCAGGTCTGACAATGCTCATGCACTGTCCACTCGGCTGGGCATGGAAGCACCAATGCATTCATGCTCATGTCACCTTTGCCTGCATCAAGCCACACTGAAGTCACACAACATCAGGGCATGTTGCAGCATTGCTTACATCTTAGGCACCATGGTATCATGCTGCAGGGCTGATGGGCATCGCTGCGGGTCCCCTCAACACCCTGCACCGTCATGACCCCCAGTCGGGTGTTGGGCTCTGGACATTGCAGCTAGATTCCCCTGCAGTAGCCGTGCATCTGGCAGACGGCACCAGTCTCAAGCTGCATGGGGCAGCTGCCACATCAGACAACGCCTCAACAGTTGTTGTGGGCACTCTGCATGGCAGCATGTATGCCCTGCCTGTTGTTGCTGACTGGCTGCAGTCAGCATTGCCGGCTGTGCCAGTCACTGAGATCATTGAGGATGAGTTTCCAGAAGAAGCTGCTGCTGTGGCTGCTGGTAGTGAGTCATCAAGTGAGCTTCATGTCGGCAGAGGCATACACTCCCAGTCTGCTGGAGCTCATCAAAGCGCTGGATCCAGTGCCTTGCTGAACAGTCAACATCAGCTGTACAGGAAATCTGCTGCACCTGATGCGCTGGCAAGCACATCAGACCACACCAAGTTGCCTTTGGACTTGCATGCCAGGAACTTGGATCAGCCCAGTGGTGCAGTCAGGCAGTCTGCAGGCAGGGAAAGGCAAGCACGAAAGGCAGATTCAGACAGCACAGCCTTGATGCAGTTGCCAGTCAGATCAGGTGAAGGGCCAGAGGCACATTGGCAGTGCCCTGTCAGCCTGCACAGTGTGGTGACCAGCACATCAGCCCAGTCCTTCCTGCCCAACCTGACTGACCCCAGCATGGAACAAGGGGGGGTTGCAGAAACAGCTGGGGCCTCCACCTGGGCAGGTACAGCCCTGTTTTGCTCATAAACCTTATGCGCCTTCGTAAAATCATCAAGCAAGCTTGCGCTGGCTTCATAAAGGCCATTCCACAGCAGCAGCAGCAGCATCAGCCGCAGCAGATGTTGTTTACAAATGTCCATATCAGAAACAGCAGAGCTGATTGCTTGTCAGCACATGTAATGACATTTGGACTGCTTTTGCATGCTGCATGAAATGCTGGCTGATGTTCTCCCTCTGGATTTGGCTCTGGTTGCCGTCTCTGGCCTGCAGCTCATTCTGGTCTTCCACTTGCTCTTCTCTCTACCATTATCGCACTGGCCATCATTCCTGCGTGTCCCATTCAAATTGTAGACCCTGACTTACACCTGCTAATGACACTGGGCGTAAATCCTCCATATACCATCCAATCTCCAGAACCTTGCTTATAGCACCATGCTCCTGCTGATGGCAGCAAGTTGTATCGCACGCAGGTCTAACAGCTTCCAACCACATATGGGCAGCAGCTGCCATTGTGCTGGTCGTGCTCATAGCAATGGCTGCTGTGTATCGCTGGAGGAGGTCCTTGCCCACACAAGCAGCAGGTATCGACTTGGCTGTGCACTCCACATTGACAAGTATGACATGTCAGCCATGTCATGCCCGTGTTTGGCACCTGCCTTTTGGTCTGTGCACTTGAAGTCAAACGGCTTTTGATTGAGTGACATGGGGAATGTAGGGTGTGAGGCCCATGTCATTCTGACATGCCACGGTGGTATACACATGTTTTTCACATGCATTGTGAACATGACACACTGTGCAGTAGTGGTTGGCTGTCAAGTGACAGGGGACCAGCTAAATATCTGCACCAGTCAGTTCAAATGTGCACAATCTGCAGGCATCTGCCTCGAAACCCCCAAATTAAGATGTGTAACAGGACAACCCCCACGTTGCAGCATGCATGCTAAGCACTTTTGCGGCTTCCCTAATCATTGCAGATGTTTCAGATGCAGGAGTCCCACTGCAAGCTGGCTCAGCAGTGGTCAGACCTGCACAGGTGGGCTCAGACACCAACACCTTAGCAGCAGTCACTGCACCCGACCAGGCTCAGGCAGCTGATAGCACTGCCAAGCCTCAGGTACTGTGATTACCACCAACACTAGTGACTGTCACCAACAAACATTTTCTTTTGTGTAATCTAAATAGCCCATTCTGCAGCGTGCACTGTTACACTTGTCTTTCCAGTCGCAAGAGATGGAGCTTGTCTTAAGCGAGACCCTTGACCTTATAAGCGCAGAGAGAAGTCCCAATCTCATATGCACATACTGTTACTGTTTTATGATGCATTCCTCCTTGCAGTCCTCTGCTGCTGGAACAAGCCCTGTTGATTCTGCTAAGCATTGTGTTTGCAACACGAAGGCCTTGCATTTGCTTCAGAGTACTGCTTTTTTGGCAGTCTCTGGCATCACTTTTTGCAGTCTAGAGCAACAGGTCTCGGGGTCTCTAGCAACCCTGCTGTTGAGCAGGTACTGATTGTCTGCAGGCAGTTGGAACTGGTAAGAAGGCACGCCGTAAAGTTCACACACACAGTAGTAGGTATGGCGCTCCCCGCCATGTGTCTGGCTCACACAAGAGCGATGTGCAGAGGCAGTCTGATGAAGACAGAGCAGATGCACCAAAAGATGGCGCTGTCTTCAATGCAAAGGTGTGATCTTCTTGCTATATACAATGTCGATTTCCTCATCAGCATAACATTCCCTGATATGGGGGTTAGTGACATAGGCGGCAGCATTTTCAACCTGCAGGAAGTGCTGTCTTATTGCCTCAAAGAGAGTGGTCACATAATTTACAAACAAACAAGTTTGGCTGTGAGCAATGCATGCACATGCCTCAAGGGAACACTGTATGGTGAGGGAACACTGTGCATGCCCACACGAAATCCAATTCCTGTTTCAAGCATATGCTGTATCCATCAGATATACAGGTGTTCCTTGATTGTGCCTGCATATATATGCATGTTACAGGCCTGACTGACATGCATGCAACACCTAGCATGCCTGCAGCAGCACATGACATGCTTGCAGCTTGTAACATGTAGCTTGCATGTAACAGGACTAAGTGATGAAATTGTGCTTTGTGCCTGCAGGGCAGTGATGCTTCTGGTGATGCTTCACTGCAAGCAGCAGCTGGTGGTTCACCACACAGCGGCCGCAGCAGCAAGGCTCGCATAACACATGCTGATGGGACCACCGCCATTGGACACATGAAGGTCAGTGCTTGTACTAACTTTTTGCTGGCTGAAGTTTCCTGGTGAGCAGAGATCACCCCTTTTTGGCTTTTGATGAAGACAAGTCCCATGCTTTGGGCTTCCCTTATCTGGCTGTGTGTATCATCCAAGCTTAAGCTAAAACATCCTGTGCTTTGCCTGTGGTAAAGATGCTGTTTTGATGCAACATCAAAAGCCCTTATGAACTGCACATTGAATCTCTGACCATCAGTGCGGCAATCATTAGTAGCAACACAGTTGCGCGCAAGAGTGAGAAACCTAACAATGTAATATGCCATTTGCTCACCAGTTTCCATATACTTATGCACTGCTGTCAGCTGACACAAGTGATGCCACGAGAGTCTACATCAAAGCAGAACACACTGTTGGAATGATGCTTATACTGATAGTGTCAGTCATGCCTTGACAGGTTGGCCCTCAAGTGCTGGGCTATGGCAGTCAGGGCACAATGGTGTTTGAGGGTACCCTGCATGGCCGGTCTGTGGCCGTGAAGCGCATGCTGCGCCACCTGTATCACCTGGCCAAGAAGGAAATTGATGCCCTTATCCTTTCTGATGAGGTGGGCAATCTTGCTGCTGTAGTGCAAATTTTTGAATTGCCTTGCGATGGTGGACTGCTCTGTGCAATCTGCCCTTCCTAAGTCTGACACCACTGATGCATCAGGCTATGTGCACAGGCTATATGCTGCACACAGCTTCCAGCACAGCTCCATATTTGATACTTTCTCAAGTACGGGCAGGCAAAATGCTGGCTGGTGGATCATATAGCCTTGTTATTGCAGGTTTCTCTTGTGAGTGCAAACAGCATGCGTGTGTGAGGTTAGCTGTTCATGTCAGTTTGCCCACACTGGCACATGGTAGACCATGTGCTGCAGCATTCAAGTGCAAGTGTCATTTCTCCTGACTGCAAAAGCTGACTCATGTGGTATGATCTGGAGCAGCATACAAATGCAAGTCTCATTTTTTATAATTGCAAAAGCTGACTCGTGTGGCATGATCTGGTGCAGCATGCAGATGCAAATCCCACTCCTGTTTGCACACACTGACTCATGTGGTATGATGTGGTGCAGCTTGCAAATGCATGTCCTGTTTGTAGACGCTGACCTGTGAGGTATGATGGTGTGGTGCGGCATGCAGACGCTGACCTGTGTGGCATGATCTGGAGCAGCATGCAAATGCATGTCCTGTCTGCAAATGCTGACCTGTGTGGCATGGTGTGGTGCAGCATGCGTGTGTGGTGAGATGCTTTGCCATGGAGGAGGATGGGGAGTTTGTGTATCTAGCCCTGGAGCGCTGCAAGCAAAGCTTGGCTGACATGATTGCCACGACCCCAAGCCAGCAGCATATGTTCATGAATGAAGGATATCCCACCCCCTGGTGCATGCAGGTCTGTGTCTGTATTCCCTCCAACCTGTCTGTGTACCTTTGCCTGTGACATGAGTGATGTTTGCCTCTTCATTGTGTGGATTCTGGAGTGTGCGTTATGTGTGGAAGTTCCGTCTCGCATTGTGTGTATCTGTGCATCTCCATTGCATCAAGAAGCTAACTGATGGGCAATTGACCTTCTGCTGATGTGCAATCAGCAGTTCTGTGTTGTTCTATCTTCAACGCCATGCCATCATGCTTTTTGCTCTTCTGATTGTTCTCCAAGTCTGTACTTTGTGATGTCAGTGGGAAACAATATTGCCTACACAGATGAGCGTTGGCCCTTCAGGCAAGCCGACTCTTGCATTTTGCCAGTCCATTTTAACAATATACTCACAAACCTGCTGGTGCATGCAATGGACAGCTGCTGACAGCGTATCATGCTGGGAACAACAATATATTATACGCTTTGCCGATCAAGCTTCAGGAGGCAGCTGACTTGCAGTGCACGCACCTGGTGTCTGTTGGCTAAGCCAGCAGTATCATCATTCTTACTATTGTTATGAACTCACCACATTTGCCCATGGCCTTGCATGACCCAGAACCACTTCAGCATAGGCTAAACTGCTACAAAGTAATGGTTTTTTTGTCTTGTGTGCTTTACAGCGCCAAGCTGTGAAGACAAGTTGTTAGCATCATGCAACTGTGTGCACCTGAAGGTTGCTGAGGACATTGGGCAAGGGCTGCTAGCTCTGCACGAGAGGGGCATTGTGCACCGCGACCTGAAGCCCCACAATGTGCTGCTGACAGGGCAGCAGCGTGCCAAGGTGTCTGATATGGGCCACTGCAAGCGCCTGCTAGACCAGCAAGCCTCTTTTGAAAGCCCTGGAGCAGGTATGGAAAAAGCTAAACATGTTTCACAATTTATTTCTTTTCAATGATGTTTCTTGTCAGTTATCTATTCAAGTTCAGGATCGCGTGTTAGGATCACTTTTTACTGGTAGATGTTCCAACACAGTAAAGGGTAGTGGGTAGCTATGACAGGCTGTCTATGCCATCAGATAGTGATGTCCACTCTGTGGCCAAATGCGTCTGCATTTGGTTTCCACCTCTGTACAATGATGATCCATACCAACCTCAATTGTGTTCCATACCAGCATTACTTATGTTCCGTACCAACTCCAATTATGGTTTTACTTATCCCTCATGCAGCAAAACATGTGCATGTGTGTTGCTGTCTGCCAAGCGTGTGTGTCCAACAGACGTATTGTATGCAAGCAAACCTGAAGTGAGGCCAACAGGAAGGCCGGTCTGCAGCGCAATCTTGCAGTGATCTACAAATTTGAGTGCCCGGAGACGAATATCACTTCGTTATCCACCAAGCTTGCACAATGATTGTGCTGTGTCAAGCAGAAAGCAGCGCTTTACTGGTGTCCAGTGACACTGCATAAAGATCACATTGCTTTAATGGTCTATGACCAGCGTGATGACATGCATGTGGTGTGGACAGGTGGCAGCAGTGGGTGGCAGGCACCAGAGCAGCTAATAGCACGCAGCGGGGGGGAGGCTCGTCAAGGCTATAGCACAGACGTCTTCAGCTATGGCATGCTGCTGTTCTACTGCCTCACTGCTGGCAAGCACCCCTTTGGACATCACTATGAGCGTGACTTCAATATCCTGCAGGTCTTTTCTCACACTGCTTGCTCTGCACTGCCACTGGGCAGCCACCACTCTTTTTGTGTTGAGTGGTTGCTGTGATTGCTGATCAGTACTGACTGGCTTATGCCTCCTCACAGAGGGGCATGAAATCCTCAGATCCTCCGTCCTCAGAGGGTCACACCCCCCCCCTCCGGAGGGAAGAAGCATTGCCTGTGAGAAAGAGTTCTGTTTTCATGTGTGCACATGCTGCATATCATGAGCTTGGTTGCATAGGCTGCCTGCCTGTGCATGTGCAATTCTTATTGGTGCAGCATGAGCATCCAGAAATGGACATGATTTTTTCAGAGAGTATCATATGTTCTGCTCGAGAACCCAGAGGGTTTGTTCATTGCAATGATGCAGGGCCGCTCCCTGGACAGCCCGGTATAATCTTGGCTTCTCTTCAAAGTGACACCAAAAGGTGTAATCTTTTCTTTTTCTTGTCTTTCTGCAGGGTCGCTGTAATCTGAAGGCCGTAGAGCATTTGCCTGAAGCCCAGGAAATGGTTCAGAGCATGCTGGCTGCACAGCCAGCAAAGCGGCCTACCATGCAGGGCATCATGGAGCAGCCCTTCTGGTGGAGCCCTGCCCGACGCCTTGCCTTCCTGATTCATCTGTCTGACAGAGTTGAGACTGAGGACCGCGAGGTTTGCAACTTGCTCAACTTATTGTCTCGTCACTTCAAACTTGCTCTCACTTTCCTGCTGTTCGATGTTTTGCTCCAGGCAATGCTATTTCTCAAGCACAGCCATGATGTATTCAAAAGTTGTGACGCATGCATGTCGTATTGCATCTGATAGCATATGGCTTTGGGCCAGTGTCCCTTAAATCTTACACCAGCTATGTATCAGCAATGTATCACTACATGCAGTCAAATGTGTCCTGCAACAGCTGACAGCACGACACAACCGTACATTTGTGTGACTTGTAAATGCTGACACTGAGACAACACAGCCAGAGCACAAGAATGCCCTGACTTGTCATTCCTGCATGAGTCATGATGTCTGCTTTTTTCAGGTTGATCGGACTTTGCTGCACCAGCTTGAAGCTGTTTGTGAGGACGCAATAGGAGGGGCATCTTGGGGCAGTGCCCTGGAGCCTGAGGTGATTGCCAACTTAGGCAAGTACAGGAAGTACAACAGCGGCAACTTGAGAGATCTGCTGCGTGTCATCCGCAACAAGCACAATCACTTCAGGGAGATGCCGCCTGACCTGCAGCAGAGGCTAGGACCTCTGCCTGAGGGCTTCCTTAGGTGTTGCCCCTGTGACTGTCTGTCCATCTGTTTGTCTGTCTGACTGCATGTCTGTCTGTCTGTCGGTCTGTTTGTCTGCCTGTCTGCCCGTCTGTCTGTATGTCTGTATGTATGTTTGTCTGTCAGCCCTGCATTGCAGCAGATGCATGTCAAATTCTTCGTAAATTTGCTGCAGCCTGTTTCGGCGCTACACCACCCAGTGGCTGACATCTGTGCATACGCATTTGGTATATGAACGCTGTGCATCATGTCACAAGACGGCTGCTGCATCTCACACATCTTTGCGCTGCGTTGAACTCTTGCCAGGTTCACATCTTACACTGGTGCTGGCAGGTACTTTATATCCAGGTTTCCTCGGTTGCTGATGACCACATACAAGTTTGCGCAGCATCACTGCAGCAGTGATCCACCCTTGAGGGACTACTTCAGTCAGAAGCCCCTGCAAGCACAGGCCCTACCACTGCAGGACCCTCCCAAAACAGCAGGGCATGCTGTCAATGCCCCAGGGCATGTCCAGGACGGCCCTGCCAGCAGTTTCCAGCCTGCATCCCAGGGACTGCA